>WOR8_10001158_pt1 | contig 26799 bp, 25 predicted proteins | sample DeeMarSeWOR38_10_FD_19890 | JGI IMG/M metagenome (IMG submission 19890) | reverse complement strand
AGACTTAAAATTTTTGTGGTTTCATCAATTATTTTTTTTGCCCACCCAATGGTATCACCAGTAAAACTATAAATCGTTTCAGATCTCTTTTGTAAACCTAAAACCTCAAAAGATATATTTTCCCCTGAAATATAATCCGCAAGATCCCTTCTATCATCTGAAGATAATGTTCTCATCTTTTTGTCTTCAATTTTGACATGGTAACCTCGATGTCCTGAAAAAGCTATTCTTATATTATCTTCACTAATCCCAAAATCTGGGATTAGAAATTTATCAATGAGTTTAATAATTTCCTGTTTGGCCGTTTCTAAACACTTCTCACATATCCATGTAATTCTTTTGATTTTTGATGTCTGACATTTTGGGCATTTTTCAATCATCCCTGTTCCATTCTCACTGCACTCTATGCAGAACCAGAGATCATGATTATCTTTGCAGGGTGTATAGAAGTGATCTACATCAATATCAATGATAAAATCACATCCTAAATAACCTTTCGAAATCATATCTTGTTTTTCTGGTTGCGAATATTGAGCTCCACTCAAATATAAGTGTCGTGGACCTTCTCCCATTAAAAGTTTAAAGAAATTTTCTTGATTATTAAATCCCATATGCCTCTTCATAAATATTTTTTTTTCCCAGGGAATATATCCAAATTCTCGATGCTCAAAAAGACTTACTAATGGGATCTCGGTTTTCTTTTCCTTATAATAAGCTTGAAACAATCGTTTTAAGTAAAAAAAATCACTCAATTTCGTCATTTACCCTTTTTTTTTGATAATCTTGAAATTTAGCAGCCCTGTATTGTTTTATTCGTGTGTAGGCTAAAGGATGTGCAAGTTTTTTTCTTTCTTGAGGTTCTTGAGATCCATAACCATCCAGACAAAGGCTATCATTATACTTTTTAGCTAAACATAAACCTAGAGATTTCAATGTTAAACATTTATATGGTACATATCCTTTTTTCTTCGCGAAATTAACCTGGTATGTTGTTTTTTCTTTGTTGAAATCGGGTAAAGTTGAAAATACATTAACAACTTGATCAACCGGGAAATTAAGAGCAAGAAGAAACCAAGTTATGAAAAGCCTTTCGTTATGTATCAAATTCTGGCCTTCTTGTGCTTTTTTCAAGATTTCTTTTACACAAGGGGGATACAGATCTTTTAATTCACTTTCATTATTGATATCAATGTCAAATGAATATTCAATATCTTCTTCTCGTTCAGACCATGCTCGTAATATCTCTTCATAAACTTCCTTAAAGCTTTCAATTTCTAGGATCTCTCCTAACAATGAATTTAGAGAAGTTTTATCTTCAGTTTCCTTTATTAAAAGTTTCTTTCTGACATACTCTTGAATTAAACGGATAAGTCTTTTTTTTTGAATAAATACATAACCGTTTAAGATAGAATTATGAATCATTCTTCTATATTCATCTCTTATGTTAGCAGCAAGCTTTAGATAATCTATGTAGTGAATAGTAAAATTAGTTTCAAGTTTCTGATTCTGTTGTCTTATAATTATCGAGCCATAATTAAGCGGGGGATCGTAATACCTAACATCCAGATCAAGATCTTGACAAATGTTATACAAGTTGGCCTCGTTATTCTCCTTAATTAACTCCCCATAAGTTATTTTTGAATAAAGATTTGCTAGTCTATTAGTTATTTTTTGATTATCTAAAACGTAAAGAACCATATTTAATAATAAATAGACATAGACATTTAGCCGATCAGCCTTAAAATCAGAAACTTCTTCTAAATTCTCAAATGCAGCATAGAAAAGATTTAGAACTCTTTTCTTAATTTCTATGTTAAATTCTCCCGAAAAAAGTTCGGTCAAAAAATTAGAAGGAGATTTAGAAGCTAAATCTGAATAATATACTTTTATCGATGGTAACCAAGGATAATGATTAATAAGCTCATTTGTGATAGTCAAAATTCCTATACCCTCAAGAAATTTAAAAAAATATGCTATAAACTATCTGAAAACAAATGTGTAACCTTTAATTTATTATGAGTTAACTGAATTAATGAAAAATATTATGAGAATATTTAATAAGAAAATGATTTTCAAAATTCATCCATGTCGTCGTCTTCAAACTCTTCCTCTTCCACTCTTGGGGCGAGAAAATAGTTTAACTTACCACCCTCAAGTAGATCAAAGTTCATCTTTAAGGGATGGTCCGTTTTCAAAGAAATCTCGAGTTTTTCTGTGATCGATGCGATTTTTAAAATAGCTTTTAAGAATGTTAGAGAATAGGCTCCAGTGCTAGTACCTTCAAGCTCGCTCTCGATAAGATCTTCTTCAGCAAGTTCATACTCCATTTCCCCAATTTGCCCTGAAGAACTAAAGACAAGACCTTGTCCCGCATTTGCGTTTATGTTAAGGATTTCAGAGTAAATTTCAGCATCTTTAATTGCTTCTACTAAGAAATCCGGGTCAATTACCCATTTTGAAGGATATTCGATTTTAAGTAAATTGTCCATAGGGATTTCTTCAATATCTATATCTAATAGAGCAAGGCTAAAAGTTCTTGTCCTCGAAACTCCTTCTCTCTTCATTTTAATTTTGATTTTTTGGGCAGCTTCATTAAATTCTATCTCAACAGAATCACTCGCAGCACTCCTTTTCAGGATTTTATCTAAGTCATCTAAATTTAAACCTACTTTCGAATCTTTAGCACAGGTATATTCATCAAAGTCATCTTTTTTGATTGATAACTTAAGCAAGCAAATTCTGCTTGGATCCATTGCTGAAATAGTAAACTCCTTCGGGGTGACTCGAAACTCAGTTTCATCTATAATACTCGCTAGAGTTTCGATTATCCCTTTCAATATCCGACTATTTTCTAATTTTAGCGTAAAACTCATATTCTTTCAGTATATTATTCAATTATAATTAAGATAGTAAAGTTTTATTGACATTATTAATAATCTTTAATATTAGTCTTTTAATAATAGCAACTCTCTGTTTTAAATTAATTATTTATAGTTGCCAAAAATTGTCAATTTTTATTGAATAATTAAAATCAAGGGTTTTTAAAGCAAAAATGTCAGATCAACCAGCAAAACAACGCACAATAGAAGATATCAAAACTGAAGATGTCAAAATTCAAATTACCGGTTATATTGAAGATATATCTGAAGAAAAGAATTTTGTGTTGGATGACACAACAGGTAAAATTAGTGTAATTACGGAGAACATCAAATACAAAAATAAAGAGAGGGATTTAATTAATGTTATCGGAGATGTTAATATTGAGAAGGATGGTACGAAATCTATAGTAGCGGAAATCATCCAGGATATGACTAATTTAAATTTTGATTATTATTTGAAATTATACAAGCTCAAAAACGAATATTTATAATCTAATTATGGTACAATTTTGCCCGGAGTGCTCTAGCCTCTTACGTAGAAAGAAAGTAGATGAAAAGATCTATCTAGCATGTAAATGTGGATACCAAGAAAAAGATAATACCTCTGTCGACTCAAAAAATATAGAGAAAAAGAAGAAAGAACTCGAAAAAAATCTGGTTGTAATAACCAATGAGGATAAAATCAACGTAAACGCAATAACAAGAAGAGAATGTCCCAAATGTGGATTTATGGAAGCTGAAACTTGGCAGGTGCAGATCCGGAGCTCAGATGAGCCGAGTACTCATTTTTTCAAGTGTTTAGAATGTAAACACACTTGGCGTGAACAGTAGCTTCTTTAAACATCAAGTATGGATTAGAAGATATTTCCGAGGTATAGCTGTCTATTCGTGAAAGAACAGTTTCACGAAAAATTCTCTAATCTTAATTTAGAATTGCTAATTAAGTAGAAATCTTTACGATAAGACTTCTAATATTTTGGTAAGAATTCGAGCTTTCCCGCCCGTAGATTGGAGCAAGGTTTTACCGCAAACTAAGCATTCTACATCAGTTGCGGAACACCCAAAAACAATTTGTTGGTTTCCACAATTTAAACATTTCACACGCAAAAACCTACTTCTTGGGTGTGGTATCAGATCCTTCGGTTTCCTCGATTTAACCATTTACTATAAACCTTTTTCTATTTATACTTCTTGAAGTTCAACACGCTTTGCACGATAAGATTTTGAATAATGTTTCTTGCCGCATACAGAACATTCTAATAGTGGAGTGGTCCTTTTGTTAACTTTCGCATTCTTATGAAAAATTTCTTTAGGAAAGGAACCATATCCTCTTTTCTTTTTTTCAAGTCTCCTGCGACCATGGTTCAGGGTTCTTTCTTTTCCCTTCTTATAGATAGAGACATTATGGGGTTGGTGTACCCTACAGTTTGGGCAGTATCTTCGTATTGTTCGGGGATATTTCAATTTCAAAAACCACTTATCTATGTTAACTTCTTTAATTATTTATAAATTTTAAATTTTATTAGTTTCGCCAATATCTTTCAAATTAAGATTGTTTAATAATAAACCATTTAAATCTTATTTGCATATTGTTAATAAAAATAGAATCATTAGGTATGTAAATGTTTCACGAGAATTTTAGAGAAGGGGTAATTAGTGCTAAGCAATTTAAAAGGGAAGATATTGAGTATCTTTTGAAGAAAAGCAAAGAAATGCTTAAAACTAAAAACTCTAATCTTCTTAATGGAAAAATTTTAGCCACTCTCTTTTTTGAACCATCAACCCGTACTCGACTAAGTTTTGAATCGGCTATGTATAGATTAGGGGGGAATGTAATTGGATTTCATTCTAGTGATGTTTCCTCAATTAAGAAAGGAGAAAGTATAGCTGATACTATAAGAACAGTAGAGAACTATAGTGATTGTATCGTTATGAGACATTCACTGGAGGGTGCTGCAAGAATGGCATCAAAATTTTCACAAGTACCAATTATCAATGCAGGATCTGGCAGTGGAGAACACCCAACACAAGGATTGTTAGATTTATTAACTATTACAGAAGAATTCGGGTCGTTAGATAATCTAAACATTGGGTTAATGGGAGACCTCAAGTATGGGAGAACAGTTCATTCCCTCTCAATTTTATTGTCCAATTTTGATGTAAATGTTTATTTTATCAGCCCCATCGAGTTGAAAATGAGAAATCGAGACAAAGATTACCTTCGACAACAGCATATGAAATATAAGGAAATCACAGATTATCGAAAAATTCTGTCTACATTAGATGTGTTGTATATGACGCGTATTCAAAAGGAAAGATTCATTGACTTGGAAGAATATGAGAAAGTGAAAGGGTATTATATTTTCAGGAAAAGTGATCTTGATGATACCAAAGATAATTTCCGTTTATTGCATCCACTCCCCCGTACTACAGAAATATCTCCCGATATTGACCATTATGACAAAACCATTTATTTTAAGCAGACCTATTATGGAATACCTATGAGGAAGGCAATCTTAGCGGAATTAATGCGTGATTAATCTCAGTTATTTGTTTTATTATTAACAATATTTAGTGAAAATGCATTAATTTTTGATTTTACTAATAACTGAGTTAGTTGATTTACTGAGATCTTTTCTTCATTAATATTTTCTGTAAAAAGAGACCCACCACTTAGAACTGATTCAAATTTTTTAAAAATGGCAACTTTTTTGGTGATTGGAATGGAACATCCCTCTCTAATTATTTTTGACGAATAACAGCTCCCTAATCCGTTATCCTGTTGCAAATCATTACGCCATGAGTTTCCCAAATATTCAGCTTTATGAGGTTGATTGAAAATATATTGATTATTGTCTCTTTCATTTCTCTCTTCGATTATCCTTTTCATTAATGATAATACTTCTAAGGCAAATGAAATACTATTATCTGTCCTCTCAAGTTCAATCCCACAGTGATTTAAGATTGCTTTGTTTAAACCAAAAAAGCTAATAGATTTAATTGATTCATCAAAAATTTCTTCCCTTTTATCACCAAATATATTTAATGATATTTTATCCCATAGGTTAATCGATTTTAATTTCTTTTCCACTAATTTTGTCTTGTAGTTATAAAGTTCAAAAATAGATTCCATTCTATTCTCTAGTATTTCAAGAAACAGATCATCATTCTGTTTTGCTTCTACTGAGATCATATGTAGGTTGATTAGAATTTTATCCAAAATGAGTTTGTTATCATGAGGACGTTCTATCTTTGTAATTGTTGAATTTAGTATACTAGAATTCTGATTATTAAAAAATATTGTACTAGGTCTAAGGTTATCTGATAGAAATTCAGCTAATAAGGTGTTGTCAGTGCTTTTTGTGCCAAGATTTGAATAGTCATAAGCTAGCAATGGTAAATGATAATGATCTTGTGTTTTAGATAAAGAATTTAAAAAACATTTCAAATTTTGATTTTCTTGTGAATCAATCTTTCCACTGAATCCTAATGTTAAGTGAGAATTAGTTGTATTATGGGCATTGTTGAATTTGAGCATTTGGGATGCTAAAATATCAAATAGATAAGATTCAGTCTCTTTAAAATTTAAACCTGCTAAAAAATATTTGCTGAAATTACCTAATAGAACATCTGTTGAGTAGAAATGTTTAAGTTGATGAAGAAAATCGAATAACGCTAAAATTAAATTAATGTAATCTATACCGGCACTAGATTTACCTGAAGAAGAAATTTTATTTTGTAAAACATAATCGAGTAGAGTGTTAGAGTCTAAATAAATTCCTAATGGTCTTAAAGCCCAATAGTTCAAATGTAAGAGTGCGATTTCTCCTGAAAGGTACAAATCGGCTAAACTTTTTGGGATAAGGTTCAAAAGGAGATATTGTTCTGAAACATCTGATCCTAATTTCTTTATGAATTTATCAGGTAGTAACCCTTTTTTCTCTAAATTAAATAGTTTAGAAACTTCAAACGGAGGAGTACCTAATCTTGTTAATTTATGCCTTACTTCTTCTAATCCATTTTCTAATAAAATTACATTAATGTATTCCCGCATTAGTGGAGCTGTTAAATATTCTATATCTGTTTTTGCTAATCGTTCTTCTACTTCTCGAGCAATTTGCTGAGCTAAAAAAATCTCCAATCCTCCTTCAGTAATAAGAAATTCCTCTATTTTCTTTAAATCGAATAGTTCTTTTGAATATTTTGAAGTTCTTATCATTTTCTTCTTGGTTTTTTTGATAAGAATTTCTTCTATTGACAATATCCCCCCCAAAATGTCCTTTCCCAACTTAGTAATGTAATATCCATTTTCGGATGAATCAATCATCTCTCGTTTTTTCAATTCATTTAAATGAAAAGAGAAATTGACTGAAGAGGAATTTTGATCTAGGACTTCTTTCTGAAGTTTTGAGAAGGATAAATGAAACTGAGAGGAGTTTAACTTTTTTAATATATCTATCCGTACTGATTGGCCAACAGTTTTTAGATGCTTCTCCAAGAAGATTGAATTTTTGTCGGTATCCACTGTCCTTAATGACCCTGTATAAGATATTGAAAACTGCTTAACTAAATAATATGTTTCCCAATTATATAAAAATTTAGGAATTTTTTAAACTACTAGTGAGTTTAGGTGATATGGGGGTGATATTTGGGCACTCCAAATGAAGAGATGTAAAGAAAATCCCTCTACATCTCTTAAATAGAGATTCTTCAATTCCTCCCAAAACGAATTAAAAATTGGACTCCTCATCTGTTAAAATTTATTTGGAGTTTATTATATTTACTATCAAATTTTATCAAAATTTTTCGAAAATTATTGAGTTAGAATGACAGATAATGAACAAGAAAGTCCATTAATTCATATGGAAACAGATAAACGAATAGGTGATGAAACAAGATATTTTCAAGTAGATACTCTAAAAGCAATAATGATCTTTCTCGTTATCTTCGATCACATCGTTGCGTGGAGCGTTAAGAGTTATATTGCAGTTACCTTATGGGAAAGAATCTCGATCCCGGTATTTTTAGTAATTATGGGATTTAATTTCGGTAAATCTATTCAAAGATCTGGAAAAACTACATTACGAGAAATGTATTCATGGGATTATTTCAAGCGTAGAATTATTCGGTATATAATCCCATTTCTCGTATTATATATATTTTCAACCTTTATAGGTCTGTTTATCTATGGTTTTGATATTACTGCTATGTATCAAAACCAGTATTCCCCATATCATGGATTCTCAAATTTGTTTATAGGATTTCTACCGTTCTGGGGTCCAGGAAACTGGTTCCTTCCCTTACTGTTTCAATCTATCTTACTTTTACCATTTCTTTATTGGATTTTTACGAAGATACCAAAGATTACCGTAATCCTTTGTTTCGTAGTGGAAATTGTATTACAACTAACTGTGTTTTTCTTTATTGGAGAAGTTACTTCATGGACAGAACTACATATAAAAAATTTTTTCATGACTAGCGTCCTTTTCTATCTCCCCGCTGTTGGATTAGGTATGTGGTTTTCTTTTGGCTCTGAATTTGAAGCTAAACGCAATTTTTTTATGTGGTTCTTGTATCCAATTAGTTTGGCTTTTATAACAGCACATGAATTCTTTAAATTTCGAATTAGGATCGATGGAATTCCATTATTAAATGGGGATTATCATCTCTTAATCATCCCCTATTCTGCGTTTTTATTCCTCCTGGCAATGAACTTCCTTCCCAGAAACTCTGATAATTGGCTTTCTCGACTGATCAAGATTATTTCAAATTCAACATACCATATTCTGCTTACACAAATCCTGGGTTATGCGATAATTACAGCATACTGGGGAACTCATTATAGCATTGAAGCGGGATTTAATGTTTTAGATATACTTGATTTAATAATCGTTTGGATCTTCTTTATTTCATTTGGTGTTTGGTGGCATAATATTGAAAGAAATAAGTCTGTCCCAAGACGAATTCTTTATTACACTAATTTTTTCATCATCTTCTCATCCCTACTTCTATTCATTACTTGGTTACAATTATTCTGGGTACCGATACCTCTTATTTTGATATTTGGGTATGCAATCGGAGTACTTATCAGAAGATTCATAACCAGAAAACCTTTAACGATTAAAGTATTAAGCCTATGGACATTATTTCTATTTATTACTTCCATTATGATGGTTCTTCAAGTATCAGTTTTACACCCGAATGAATACTGGTTTACACTTATTCCTATTGTATCTTTATTTATTATAGCAACTGCTTTTACTATAATGGAATATTTACTAAGAAAGTAAGATAATTAAACTTACAATTTTCTTTTTTTTTACTGGTTAGAAAGGTATGTAGTTAATCCTAATTAGCTATAGGTACCCTAATTAGAAAACAGAAGCAAAATTCTATACTAGAGTCAGTCGTGATCATTTCCCTAGGATGTAGAATTTCCTAGAGGGGATTTCGTTTATGATTGAACATTATCTTGATTTTCTTTAATTTCCTTAACGATCTCATTAAAAATTTCCCTGTAATGTTCTTTTATATCACTGAACTGAATGTCCCCCTCTCCTGTTAACCATTGCCTCTTCTTTAGGCTTTTTATTTTTGAGGTCATTTCGTTAGTATTGAAAAAATGAAATTAAATAAAAATAGGATTGGTAAATTATTGCATTATTTAATCATTTAAAAGCGTAAAGCATGAAAAATATAAACGTTGCCGTAGAACCAAAAGATTATATGATTAAAAAATAATAGTAAATAATAAGCTGTTTCAAAATTTATTCAATAATTGATTATCGAGCAGATACAGCTATTCTTTCAATCTCATCCTTACGTTTTACAGCTCGTGAGTCTTGACTATTTCGCGCAGCCAACAACACCTCTTGAGCTAAATTTTCTTCAAATTGCTTTTCATTGGCATGGGATCTAGCGCCGATAGCTTGAGCTAAGTATTTTATCGCCAAATCAACTCTCCTCTGTGGTGCGATATCTACCGCTGAGGCATAACTTATCCCGCCCATTGCAATCTTTGTTGTTTCTTCTCTGGGAGCTGTGTTAACAACCGCATCTACTAAAATTTGAACTGGGTTTTCTCCACTGTTTAATTCTATTAGTATAAAAGCATTTTTCAAGCTCCTCAGTAATTTTCCCTTTTTTCCCGAGTTATAGGAACTTTTATGACCTTTAATCCTGCTTCCAATAAATCCCGGAGAGAGTAATCTATTTACAAATCGCTCGATAACGGAAACTTTTGAAGATTTCCAAAACCTTCTATGTTCATGTCTTCCTGCAGAATGAGGGACAATAATAGGTTTTAAATTAATGTAATTCTCGAGAGTTCTGTCACTAAATTCGATGTTCTCAAATGACCATCTATTAAAAAGCTTAATTTCTTTCTTAACCTTGCTCATATAGTTTACCTCAAAGGTTTTTCCTTCTTGCCAGTTAGGAGTGCTTCAAGTGATACACCATTCACTTTAACAACTTTATAACGAACCCCGGGAAGATCCCCAACACTACGACCTTTAGCGCCGCCTATGCCTTCTATTATGACACGATCGTGTTCTTCTATGAAATTGAGTGCACCATCACCGGGTAGAAAAGCTGTTACTCCTTTGCCATTCTTTTTCAATTGAACTCTCACACATTTCCTTATTGCTGAATTAGGCTGTTTACTTTCTCTACCAACCTTTTGAAGTACAATTCCAAGAGCTTGGCAAGCTCCTTCAAGAGGATCAACCTTTCTTTTTAACTTGAGTTTTCTTCTCTTATACTTTGTTTTTGACCATTGAAATTTTTTGCGATTAGTTTTCAGTTTTCGCGCAGCGTAAAGTCCTTTTGGCACTTTCTTATAACACCAACGTTAAATTAATTATAATGTGAAAAAATACTCCCTAGAACTTAAAATTTATGTAATTAAAATATTTTAGGTAAAAAATTTTTTGGCTTTTCGCGGCAAAACAGATTGAGAATTAGGTTTTAAATGTTTTTTGTGTTGATTATGACATTATCCACTTCAAAATACCTTAAGACTAATTCTTTTATCTTTCTTATCATTGAACCTTCCTTACCAATAGCTTTTCCGCGATCTTGAGGCCGGACAGTAATAATAACTGTTTTCTTCAAATTTCTACTTTCTTTTATTTCAACATTTTGAACCATGATTGAGTTCTTTGTAGTCTGCAAAATATTTTGTATAAATTGGTTGAGATTCTCTGAGAATGCGATAACATCAATCTTTTTATTAAGCTTTGATTTTAGATCCTTTACATGTTCTCCTGCCTTTCCAATAGCTTTTCCCACATCTTCATCTTTAACAAGAAAGATAACAATTTCGGAACTATTATCAGGATTTTTAAATACTAAACAGTCTTTTATAATAGCTCCAGAGATGTTGTTGAATAACGAGATGAGTTCCATTGATTCCCTATCAATCTTAATGTTCTTTTTTAACATAGGATATGTCTGTAATTTGTAATTAGACTGCTTTAGTCCTTAAAGATAAGAGATCAGAATCACCCTCGTTAACAACACCAATAACAGAGATCATATAGGGTTTTGCACAGGTTAATCCTAAATCCCAAGAAGATCCTTTATAATTATGAATATAGATTTTGTCTTTCAGAAGAGAGTTATAATAATTTAATTGAGTCAATAATTCTTCTGGGCAATTATTGCTTGTGATAATCATTTTGAAAGAGTTCTCTCTTAAATATCTTAGAACTTGGTTTTTGCCAAAAATAAATTTACCTGTTTTAAAAGCGACTCTGATGTTTGAGTTAACATCGAATTCTTTAGTTTTCTTACGTGATAAGTCAACCTTTTCTACTGGACTTTGACTTCTTCGTTTTGCCATAATAATTCCAGATTATGTGTGTTAATTAGTATTAATAATAATATATTGTTTAAGATTTTTTTGGTGTTTACATTAATTTAAAGAAGAAATTTATTTATCCTTTTGTTTCAGAATCTTTAGATTAGCATCTAAATCAAACATTACATTTACACGTCCACTTCCAATAGGAGATATCTGTCCAACAATAACATTTTCCGGAATTCCCAATAGTCGCTCTTCTTCCCCATATATACCTGCATCGAGTAACTGATTGACAGTTACCTCAAATGCTGCCCTTGCGAATACACTCGATTTTGATCCTGAAATTCCATGTCTTCCAATCGACTGGATCGAACCAGAATAACACATTAAATCAGAAAGTATTAATAAATGCCGTAAATCTACATCAAGCCCTTGTTGTTCAAGAACTTTTTGAGATTCAAGTATTATCATTTGTCGTGCAGCTTCTATTCCATATAATTTTTCAATTTCATGAATATGGTTGGAAAGCGATCTTCTATAATCAACACCTTCAATTTGAATTACACCTTGTAAATTAGTGCCTTCAGTTTTAATAATCCACTCTTTCCCATCATCCGAAGGAGTTAATAATCCTCTTTTTACGCCCCTTATTCCTTTAACTACTTTTTTTAAAATTTTCTCACGCAATTTTTGTAGACTCTGAAGATCTTCTATACCCGGATCAATTATAATCGCATTACCTTCACGTTTGATTGTACCCTTCTTCTTATACCGCTTTAAAATTTCAGGAATTTCATTAATGTCGATTCCCTTTTTTTCACAGATTTCCGGGATAAGATTGACGACAATCTGCCAATTTACAAAATCTAAATCCACATCGGAAGTAATTTGTTCTATACGTATTTGTTCTATTCGATTATGTACTTCAATTGCTCTATCTTCAGTCTCTTTATATTCATCGATTAAATAAACCTCCATAGCGGGTGTAGATGGAAAACGACGGGCATCAACAATCTCAATTAATCGAGGCAACCCTTGAGTGACTGAAAACTCTTCTACTCCCGCATAATGAAATGTTCGTAGTGTCATCTGTGTTCCGGGTTCACCGATTGATTGCGCAGCTACAGTCCCTACAGGTTCTGACGTTTCAACCAGAGCGTTATGATAGTTAATATAAATTTTATTTAGAAGATATTCTAATTGTTCTATCTCCAATTTCTCACTTTTTAATTTAAACCTAATTTTCTCAATGAGATCTTCGGGAATTCCTTCCTCTTTTAGCTTTTGGAGTTCTTCCTCTAAGATCTGTTTATTTACTTGTGTCATGTTCTTTGAACCCTAATTTTCAATCTTATTATATATTTTAATTCTTTTCTTTCCACTCAATATATCCTTTGGTAGGTTTTCCTCTCCATATTGCTTTCTTGCCAGTTTCTTCTTCGAATTGTTTTTGAAGGTCTTCTTCGGTTTTTTCTGGTTTTTCCTTTTTAGGTTTTGTTTTCTTTTTAGGGGTTTTTTCTGAGGGAATTTCTTTCTTAGGAGTTACTTTTTTAGTTGGTTTTTTCTCTTTAACGATTGATTTCATCTCAAGAGATTCTAATTTGACATCTTCTCGTATTTTTTCAACATCTAAAGCTTTCGCTTTTAGTAGTAAGACATCTAAATTTACGGCTGCGCCATGATCTGTATGCATAGCATCAATACCATCATCTCCAAAACGAAATTGGATAATATTCTTGTCGGAGTTTCTTACAGTTCCATCATTTTCAACTACCATATCTTGTAAGGCGTTTACTAACCTCCGTTGCATGTAACCCGATTGACTTGTTCTTACTGCCGTGTCGACTAAACCTTCTCTTCCGCCCATTGCGTGGAAGAAAAATTCTGTAGGTTTTAATCCATTCCTATAAGAAGATGATACAAAACCTCTCGATTCGGGTGAAAGATCATTAACTTTAAAATGAGGTAATGTTCTATTACTACCTACATAACCTCGATTAATCCGTTCACCTCTTATTGTCATTTGCCCTACAACAGCTGACATGAGTCCCAAATTTAGAGTATTTCCCCGTGCTCCCGATTTAGTCATTATTACTGAATGTGCTTCATCCCCAATAAATTCAGCTGCAGAATCTTCTGCTTTTTTACGGGCTTCTCCCAACACTTGACGAATTCGTAATTCCAGAGTTTCTCTCATTGACCTTCCAGGGGCTCTTTTGAGGATTGTTGTATCATTTTCATCATAAGCTTTAATTAATTTAGCAGATTCTTCATTAGCTTCCTTAAGAATTGATTTGATATCATCATATGCATAACCATGAACATACACCTCATCCAATCCCATGGTAATTCCATTTTTTCTTATTACGTATAACAGCATTTTAGTTGCGCTATCTAAGAATAATCTACCCCTTGCATTCCCATGATCTTTTATAATTCGTGCCAATATACTATTTGGTACCATGGCACCAAATGAGTTATCATCTATGGTTCCAGTTATTAATCTACCATTTCTAATAACCACATACGCGTCATACTCACAATCTTCTTCCTTACATACATCACATTTCTTACAAAATTTTGATTTTACTTTTATATTTAAATCATCGGGAAATAGGCAACTAAATATGTCCTTTCCAGAATAAAGTGGTTCTGGATCAGTAGTAACAGGTACAAGTTGATCTAAATCAAAATTAGGGTTATTATTAAATACTCCCCCGATATAGAGCAAATTTAATGCATTTTTCTTATTATATAAGGATTCTTTACTTGTAAATTGAAAGACACTAGATATAAAATCTTGAATTCCACCCAAAATTGGACCACCAAATCGGGGCGAAAGTATGTGGTTCTGTACTTTTAATAATAATTCTGCCTCAGTTCGTGCCTCTTCACTCTGAGGTACATGTAAATTCATTTCATCTCCATCAAAATCAGCGTTGTAAGGTGGACAAACAGTTAAATTTAATCGAAATGTCCTACCATCCATAATCTTTACTTCATGTGCCATTATCGACATTCTATGAAGAGATGGTTGTCGGTTAAATAATACTAAATCACCATTATTGAGATGTCGTTCTACAGTAAAACCCGGAGCTAACATATCAGCAATTATTTTTCGATTTTTAACATATCGTAGATCGATCCTTCGACGATCGTTTCGGATTATGTAATTAGCTCCTGGATGGTGAAATGGTCCATTTAATACCATTTCTTTCATTTCTTCAATGTTCCAATCATTAACATTGGTTGGAATAGTCAATATTTTAGCAATTTCGATCGGAACTCCTACATCATTAATGCTGATATAAGGATTTGGGGAAATTACACTTCTTGCAGAAAAATCAACTCGCTTACCACTTAAATTGCTCCTAAACCTCCCCTCTTTTCCCTTTAATCTTTGAGTTAGTGTTCTTAAGGCTCTTCCAGAACGATGCCTAGCAGGAGGGATACCTGATACTTGATTGTCAAAGTAAGTGGTAATGTGATATTGTAATAACTCCCAAAGATCTTCCACTATAAGATGAGGGGCCCCAGCGTCAATATTCTCTCTCAATCTTTGATTTATTCGAATAACATCTACTAACTTATGGGTAAGATCATCTTCGGAGCGAATTCCACTATCTAATGTAATTGAGGGTCGTGCGCAAACAGGAGGGATTGGGAGTACCGTGAATACAACCCATTCAAGTCGAGCATTCTCGGGTGATATACCTAATACTCTTAAATCAACATCATTCATCTTTTTCAATCTTTCTAAAATCTCTATGGGTGTTAATCTACGAGAACCCTTTCCTTCTTCCTCTTCATAAAATGTAGTGGGCTTTTCAATTATAATCTTTTTCTTCTTGGTACCGCAATAAGGACAAATTCTTGCTTTTCGTGCCCTTTTAAACACAATTTTTGCAGCATCTTCATCACCTTCGAAAAAAATCTTCCGATGTTTGATTTGATCACTTCTAAATTCTTCCTTCTCTTCTTCGGTGAGCATTAATCGGGAGCATTCCGGACAGATGCTACGTAAAACTTTTAAAACTCTTTTTGCATAGCCTACATGTATAACTGGTCTTGCTAATTCAATGTGACCAAAATGACCCATGCAATTACTTACTAAATTGCCGCAAGTCTGACATCGTTGTCCTGGTTCAATGGTTCCCAATCTTTGATCCATAAGGCCACTTGGAATAGGTAATCCATCTTCATCATATGTATCAGCAGTAATAATACGAGCTGCAGACATTTTTCTAATCTCATCCGGGTTTAACAACCCGAATTTGATTTTTTCTATCATTTTAGTTCTTGAAAAAGTATAACTCATCTGGTAAATACCTCCATAAACTCATTATTCGAAGAAGAATACAACATCATGAAAGAAAACATCCTCTAATTTGATGATAAAATGCTAATTTTAAAAAATAAGAAAGCGAGTTTTCCACTGTAGGTAAATAAAGATATCAAATATTAAAAATTTTACTGTTTTGGGTTTTTTAACTTTAGAGGGGATCTAAATAGAGAAATCTATTCATGCAATTCTTAATAAGCTTTACCGTAAAAGAAAAGAATAGCCCGCATAAAAGGTTTTCACAAGAGTAGAATTTTGGCTTGAATTATTTTGATTAATCTTGAGATATGAAAGAGTTTAATTTTTGGAGATAATTTATTTACCTATTAATGAAAATAAAAGCATTTTTCCTTTCTAAGATTGTTCTCTTTATCATTCAGATACTCGTTTTGAGTATATTCATTGTCACTTTCAAATATACAATTAATTTAAGTTTAGATGTTGGGATTTCTGCTATTCAAGAAAAAATAATACAAATTCTTGCAAACTATATCTTATTTAATAATAGGAATAGTTTTGTATTTATTTATTCAATTTGGTTAATAACCTCACTTATCCCAGTTTTCTTTTTTACCAACATGAAAAAGGCATATACTATGAATTTAACATCATACTTTTTTCTTAATTTTTTTGTTTATACTTTTTTATATCAACATTCACGTAGTTATTTTGAAAACTACTTTGGATTCCACTTTCTTCACTCTATCTTACTCGGTTTAATAATAATATTACTTTCAATATCTCTTTCTATTCTTCTAAAAAAGGTGAGAAAAACTAAACCACAAGCTTACTTCGAGGATTTAGAGAATATTGCCAGATCTATAAAATCGAAATGCACGAAATGTGGGGCCGAATTTGATTCTTCTCCTTTATATTGTTATAACTGTAATACAAAACTAATTTATGACCAAGAGGAAAATGCCAGACTCAAATAATAAAGAAAGCTCTCTAGAATTGTTATTTAAACCTAGAACTGTTGTCATTTATAGAGTAAGTAACGCTGTAGATTTTTTCGTAAAAGGATTTAAGAGACAGGGATTTAACCTTGACAATTTATATCTTATATCATCTCGAGAAGATACGTTTCTTGGAGTAAAATGTTATAAAACTCTTGATGAAATCCCCATTGACACAATAGATCTCTTAATTTTATCTATAAGGAGAGATTTACTAGTTGAAACTCTACAGGAAGTTCTCGCAAAGAAGAGAGTTAGTTTCATTCATATATTTACAGCGGGAACAGGGGAATTTGATGATATTGGGACCCAAATAGAAAGAGAGATAAAAGAGATTTTAGAAGAAGCCAATGTTACAAGAAGCATTGGACCGAATTGCATGGGGATCTATAGTCCAAGAGGGAAGACTGCTTATTATTCATCGTTTCCGATTGAACTTGGGAATATAGGTTTAATTTTTCAGTCAGGAGATTTACACTCAAAAACAATTAAGTTCGGATCTCGAAGATATCACCTTCGATTTTCAATTGGGGTCAGTATTGGAAACTGTGTTGATATTCAAATTTCTGAAGTGTTACAATATTTAAACGAAGATAAAGATACAGATGTCATCTGCGTCTATTTTGAAGGTATCTCACCTATTCATAAGAACGAAGGAAAAAGGTTATTAAATTCTTTAAAAAATATGAGGAAACCAGTTTTATTTATGAGAGGAGGGAAAACTGAGAGAGGTCAAACTGCCGTACTATCACATACAGGCTCTATGGCAACTAACAAGAGTATTTGGAATGCTATATATAAACAAACACCATTGGTAGAAGTTCCCTCTTCTTTAGATGACTTAATTGATATCGCTTACCTATTTTCTTCATATTTTACTCGTTTTAAGACGCTAAAACGAGAAATTGAATATCCAAAAAATAAGAAAGCTTTAATTATATTGTGGTCTGGAGGATTTGGAATTCTGGCAACAGATACTTTCATAGAGATGGGAATTGAAGTTCCTCAATTTAAGAACGAGACATTAGAAAAACTTACGGAAATCTATCCGATTCGAGTAGGAAGTTTGGCTAATCCGTTAGATCTACCCTTTGTAACATACCAGAAAGAACTTGTCGAAGTGACAAGGGCAGCTGTAGATGAAGACATTAGCCTGGTAATAATAGAGACAGATGCTTGGAAAAATACAGAAGGAAAACGCTTTAAAGGATACTATCAAAATTTATTAGAAATTAGGGAATATGTGGAAAACCAAAACAAAACTTTGATTATCATTTTACATCAATATCCAAGTGAGTCCCGTAAGATCTTTGTCGATATGCTTTTAAAGGATAAATTTCTTGTTTATCCTTCTCTTGAAGCTGCAGCGAAATCATTTTTAAAACTATATGAATATGGAAAGAAGATTGAAGGATTTAAGAGTTCAAAATGCTAGGTGAACTTATCGCAATTCTAGCAGTGATTAGTTTTGCTGGATCCAATGTAATCTTTCGTAAAACGGAACAGGAAGCAAGTCCAGTATTTATTAACTTATTTCGAACGGGTATTGGGACTATTACTTTCATCCTTATTACCCTAATTATTAGTAAGCTAAACCTAATTTTCTTAGTTCCATGGGATTTATGGGGATTATTAATTTTAAGTTTCATTTTTGGGCAAGTAATTGGTGATACTGCATATTTTAACGCCCAAAAAACTTTGGGAACTACTGTCGCTCTTGCTATTTCAATGACTTTCCCTCTATTTACCTTCATACTATCTCTAATTTTTCTTGGTCAACCCTTTAAAATAAACTTGGTACTTTCTTTATTATTTATTGGAGTGGGTATAACAATTATAGGAAAATCCAGAATAAACTCGGGTAATTCCCATCATAGCAATGAAGGGCTAAAGAAAGTTCCTATCATCCATAAGCTTAAAAATTATCTTCAAGGTAATATGATTAGAGCAATAGCTTTTTGTTTCGCAGCTTCTCTTGGATGGGCGTTTGGTGCAGTGATAATTGAATACGCCACATCCCAAATAGATCTTATCGTTTCTACAGAATTGAGTTCCATTTTAGGTAATGTAATTAGATTCCCCTTCGCGTTTTTGATTTTAGCTTCGATGGTTCTACGCGAAAAATATTTTAAGAAAGGAAAAGAAGATTCCTCTTACCGAAAGAAGAAGACTCTCCGCACGTGGATTTTACTAATCATTGCTTCCGTTATTGGAACGTCTCTTGGAGCTTATCTCTATACAGAATCTATCCATATGGTCGGGGCAAACTTTATTTCCCTGATTGCTAGTGCAAGTCCTTTATTTGCACTTCCCCTTACGTATGCAATTAATAAAGAAAAAGTGTCAAAATATAGCTTTATTGGTGTTGTTTTAACCATTATTGGTGTTGTGATAATTATTATCTAGATTTAAACACCTAAATTTAAATTTCAACGGTTTAATTCCTCATATTGAGATTAAAAACTAGAATCGAGTGATATATTTAGAATAATCTATCATAATCTAGTTGGTTACTCTCTAAAATCTTTATTACTAGTGATTTAAAGACTTTATTAATGTTAAAATTATCCTTTGAAGAAGTTCTATAAAATTCAACTTCAGAGTGACGTTTCATAAATCTATCTATAACTAATTTATCTACTCTGGTTTTTTCATCAGCTTCTTCAACAAGATCATTTTTGGTACCTATAAACATCCTTGGTGTCTCACCATGATTATATTCTCCCAATCGTTCATACCACCAATCCAATCTTAACAGGGTCTGAAGATCCACTAAATTAAATACCATAAATATCCCATTAGCCCCATTAATATAATAAGGAAATAATTTTTTGAATTGTTCCCGTCCCCCAAAGTCCCAAATACTTATCCTGACAAAGGTATCATCACCATCAACATTAATTGGGATGTCGTGAGTATAAAATTCGATTCCTAGTGTTTCCTTGGTACCCACTTCAAAAGTATCGAAACATAGCCGTTTGGCGATGCAGGTCTTACCAACTCTTTCTTGCCCTAAAATGCAGATTTTGAAGATGTAGATTGGTTTTTTGCCGTTATTTGTTCCAGATATTTGATTATTATAAGGAGTCATAGATTAAATCTACTTTTAAAGGAATTTTAAAATTCAAACGCTATATTAGAAGAACAAAAATTAGGATTTATAAATTTAGAACTTCATTTAAATATGAAAGTTTTAGGATTGGAATCACTCAGATAGCATTGAATTTAGATTTATTTTCCCTTTATGAAGAATTTCTGCAAATGTTGGGTGTGAATGCTGCCAAGCTCCATCATTTATGATTTCTATTTTAACCCCTTCAATAATTTCAATTGTTTTTCCTTTCATATGGGAGTGTCCATATACTATTTGTGAAACATTTGACAGATCGCAATCTGCCTCTTCTAAGAATTCCACTATCCCCTTAAGATAATATTCATACTCTCTGGAACGTTCCCATTTTTTCATTACACGCATATTTGCTTTAATTAAATTAAATTCAAGGTTATTTAAATCTAAAAAGATTGAATCTATTGCGTCGGGGGATAGATTTTTTAACTTAACGAGTTCACTTTTCATAATATCAAACGTAATAGGTTTTATCTTTCTTTTTCCTTTAATAATTTCATTCCAAAAGTAATTGAATGCCTCCTTGACCTCGAAATTATGATAAGAGATTAGAGATTTCCACATTTGCCCGATAAATAATCGGTATACATCCGAATCAAATTGATATCCATGCAGAAATAAACACTCATAATCGCTTTCTAAATCAAGTCCATCAATTTCTATGGCGTTTATGGGTGAATCAAAAATCTGACCTTGCGAATTGTACAATAAAAGCTTATCCCTACCCTCAATTTTTTTCAAGATAACATATTGACAAATAGAATCTTTAGGGAATAATTTTTCAATTATGGTGTTTTTAAATTTCTTTAAAAATTTTATTTTCCTCCTCTTAAATTTCTCATCATACGTACCAGTAAAGATATTACTAGTGATAGGGATTTCATGATTCCCAAGTACATAAACAAGATTCATTTTCTTCTTCACTTCCACTAATAAGTTTAAGATTTCTTGAATTTTTTCATTTTTTAAAAATTTTTGCCGAACTGAAATGCATAAATCAAGGAAATCACCTAGAATTATAAGAATCTGCAGTTCTTCTCCAAATTTATCGTCAAGAACGTCATTTAGAAACTTTATGAACAATTCCATGTTACTTTTTAACGCCCCTAGATGAATATCTGATACCGTTATAATTTTGGGGTTTAAATCAACCATATCTTAAAGCTCTTATACATAATTAAATTCTACAAATCAATCAAGATCTTAGTGATCAAATAACTAAATTATTCTTTCAATCTAAAGTTATTTTCACGATTAACGATAAGATCTCTCTTAAAACCTTTTTGGTCTTAATACTTATTCTTAAATAATTAAATATCTGATTTTACTTTAATTAAATTTCTCAATGATAATATTGAATGATAAAGACCTTTTGGATTTTTTAATTGCTGAGTCGGAGCACCCATTTTCGGGTTGGGACTTTTCATATATAGGAGATAGAGTCGTGAATTCTCCTTTAAGTTGGAGTTATACAAGTATAATATTACCACTAATAAGGAAAGCAGATCATCTCTTAGATATGGGAACTGGAGGAGGAGAATTCTTAGCGTCCTTGATACCACTTCCAAAATTTACAAGTGTTACCGAAAATTACAAACCAAACGTGCCAATTGCTAGGAGCAATTTAGAACCACTAGGAGTGAAAATTTTCCATTGCCCCGATGAAAAAAAACTGCCGTTTGGTAATGAAGAATTTGACTTAATAATTAATAGGCATGAGGATTACTACCCAAAAGAGGTTCAACGTATCCTTAAAACCAATGGCCTATTTATTACCCAGCAAGTAGGAGATCAAAATGATGCAAAACTAAGATTCATTCTAACAGGGGAAAAGGCAACAGAAATAGATACTAAGTGGAATTTAGAGTACGCTTCAAATGAGTTAAGAGAAAATGGGTTTGAAATAGTAGATGGTAAAGAGGGCCTTACTCTTACCAGAATTTTTGATGTAGGTGCCATCGTATATTATCTTAAGGCCGTTCCTTGGGAATTACAGGGATTTTCTATAGATCAGTACTACGCAAAACTTATTGAACTGCATCATCAAATTTCTAAGAACACGTTTTTAGATTTGCCCCGAAATAATCATAGGTTTGTGATAATTTCAAAAAAAATCCTTAATTCATAACATGATTTTCCTAATATTATATTAAATTACTCAGTTAATTTGTTATGTTAAAACTGAAAATATTAGTATGCCTTAAATGTTATTCAGTAGAACATTTTATAAATTTCAGGTAAATATCTTAATGAAACGATATTGAAGTTACTACCTTTTGATCTATTATGCCCCCAAAAGATCTCACATATTGATCAATTTATATGATTAGAATTTACTACTAAAAATTTTTATTTTTTTCTACCCCAATTTTTTTTGTCGACTGGATCTAGTTGATCAGATCAATCCGTTGTTTTGGAACAACCAACATATTTAAATATAAGAAACAATAATTTAGATGTAACTACATCGATTTTATAAAAATCTTAAGTTTTAATTAAAATAAGTTTAAAAATTCAGTGGAGGAATAAAAAAATGGCAGCATTTGCATGGAGTCCATTACGGGCTCTTATGAAAAAAGCCGGAGCTGAAATAGTAAGTCGAGCAGCAGTTGATAAATTAATGGATTATTTAGAAGAATATGCCAAAAGTTTAACTGGTTGTGCACTTGACATTGCTAAACACTCTGGAAGAAAGAAAGTAACTGCAGCTGACATGAAAATTGCTATTGGTTTAATTTAAGCAATTTCATAAAGCTTGATTTATTATTATTAATTCTTTTTTTTTTATCTTTTTTGAGAGAGAGAGAAATTCTCGTTCTATTAGAAAGTTCCTTGAAGAAAGATTATAAAATAATTTAAAAAGAAATAAAAATTAAAGAAAATTTTCGCTATTATAGAAAACTGGTTTTTGTTGATTATACCCTAATATGAATTTGGTAAAGTATATTCTGAGAAGAAGTCTGGCTGCTTTACCAGTCTTATTTGGAATTCTTACCCTTAATTTTGTACTCTCGAGATTAATGCCCGGTGATCCAGTTTTAGGATATCTTTTTCAGATGAATATAAGCGATCCAGAGACATTTTTGCAGCAATATGAATTCATGAAAGCCAATCTGGGTCTTGATGATCCACTCCTTATACAGTATGGTCGCTACATCAAGGATATAATTACTGGAAATTGGGGTTTTTCTGCTTTCATTAATGAGGGGATGGATGTCTGGACTATGGTTATGCTTCGTTTACCTCGTACGATCGATATTGCCCTGTTTTCAATACTAATTGCAGGATTTGTAGGAATTAAAACTGGAGTAATTTCTGCAGCTCACAGAAATAAAGCTAAAGACGTAATAGTTAGAACGTTCTCCATAGTAGGAGTTTCAATTCCTATTTTTTATATGGGAATGCTCCTTCAATATTTTTTTGGTTATCAATTACGGTGGTTTCCCGCCACTGGATATAAGAGTTATAGATATGGAGACCCTACATTTGTAACAGGATTCAGAATGATTGATGCTTTACTTTCGGGTGATTTTTATGTTATTGTAGACTATTTACATCACCTGTTCCTTCCGGTATTGTGTTTATCGTTTGTCACTTTAGCAAGTATTTCAAGGCAAACTCGATCGTCAATGTTAGAGGTTTTGGACCAGGATTACATTAGAACAGCGAGAGCAAAGGGAGCCTATGAAAAAGATGTTATTCGGACACATGCATTAAAAAACGCTTTAATACCCACAACAACAGTTATGGGATTGAACCTCGCGGGATTATTAGCGGGTGCCGTTCTCGCAGAAATAACTTTTGGTATTAAAGGATTAGGTAAGTTGTTCATAGATTCAATATTGCAATCTGATTATTGGGTTGCAAACGCAATATTATTTATTGTGAGTGTGTTTTATTTAGTTGTTAGTTTAGTAATTGATATAGCTTACACAATTTTGGATCCAAGGATTATATATTAACTCCTTCTCTTTACAACATAAAAAAGTGAAAAAATTTGTCATCCCAACCCTCACAGAGTCGTCCTCGACCGTCTCTTTTTTTCACGAGCGAATCATTCTTAAGTGGGATGTATTATATATTTATCCATTATTGATGTCATCATTTCGATCGAAGGCCTATCCGTTTTGTCCTTGCCAATATATTTCCACACGATTATCGCTTGTTTGTTAATTAAAAACTTACTTGGTACTGCTTGTTTGATTTTATATTCTTTACCTCCTCCAGGAGCATACCAGTAGACTCCGTATCTTTTGGCAATCAGAGCACCACGATCAGAGATCATATCAACATTAAACTTATTTTCCTCTTTAAATTTTCTCAGAAGCCTTATACTATCACTGGCAATTGAGATAAGTTTTACTTTTCGTTTTTCAAATTCTGTTAAATTTGCGGTTAATAGAGTTAAATGTTTTTTGCAATGACTTCACCAATTTCCCCTAAAAAAATCGATCAAAATGCCATTGTATTTTTTAAGAGTATCAATCAAATTGAAAGGATCCCCGTAAATATCCTTCGTGTTGATTTGAGGTGTCTTTGTGTTTATGTCAATTCCTTTTGGTCTTGGTGGTTCTTCGTCATTCATAAATACTAAATTTGACGAAAAGCATTTAAATAATTTTATTATAAATAGTTAGAAATAATCGAGGTTTGGAAAAAAATTCTTATTATGCCCTTGGATCTTATTATTCTTCAAAAAGAATTTCTGTCATAACATTAAATGCCTTTTCAACATTTTTCCCTGTTTTTGAAGATAACTCAACAAAGGAACTAAGATTGTATTTTTTTGCGGCTAAAATTCCATCTTCTCGTGGAACTACTCGAAATTCATCTAAATCTACTTTTGAACCAATTAGCATAATTGGAATATCTCCCGCATTTTCTCTGACAATTTGAGTCCAATCGGGCAGGTGTTCAATGCTACTTTCATTCGTAATATCATAAAGAAAGAATGCACCATTTGCTCCTTTACAATACTGAGAAAGGAGAAATCTAAATCTTTCTTCTCCTCCAAAATCCCAAATTTGTAATTTTACTTTTTTTTCATTAAAAAGAGTAGTTTTTGAATAAAAGTCAACTCCAATAGTGAGTTTAAGATCTTCCATAAAGAACCCCGAAATGTATCTAAGCGTAAGTGATGTTTTACCAACTGATGCATCCCCCAGCATCATTAATTTGAATGTATAATCGTAATCAGTCATTCTCATTGCTAGATAAAACGTTTTGGGAATTAAAATCCATTTTTATTGGAATAATTTTAAAAGTCTAAATATCGATTTATGATATTAATAGCGCTAATATTAATTAATATTTGTTTATTTTAAAGTTAATATTTTCTACTCTGGAAAAGTTAAATTAGCAATATAAGAATATTAAAGCAAGAGTGTGCCACTGATACGGGTATTAAGGAATACTTAAAAAAATAAAATATCAGGGTAAGAATGAAGCCAATAATAAAGTAATATCCGAAAAAAGTAACGACAGTACTTAAAGGCACTAAAAAGGGGGGAACATGATAAAAAGCAAAAAGAGTGGATGAGATTAAAATCAAGTATATTGCTTTTGTTCGATCTTGAAATTTCTTCATAAAAAAACCTCTAAAAAAAGCCTCCTCACAAGGACCAACAATAAGTATCTGCAGGATTATTATAATAATTAATTGAGTTAAATTCGGCTGCACAGGAGTTGTACTTATGACCCCTTCTTGACCTTGAACAATAAATTCTGTCCCTAATAGATTCTCGATGATCAAATTCTTTACTAATATTATTATTAAATCTCCCGAAAAAAAGAGGAGGATCCCTAAACTTACACCTGCTACTATTTTTAAGGTAAAATCCCTGTTTTTTTCAAACCCCATATCACAAAGTATCGTTTGAAAGTCTTTTTTCTCAATCTTACTTGATAGGAACAAAGGGATTAAAATAAGTAAAATCTCCAGAGACATAAGACCTATAAGAATCCACGAATTTTGTCCTAATTGCACTACCATTTTGAGGGAGAGCTCAATTTTTTATAGTTTTAAAAATCAAAAAATTAAATATCTCATTCTTATTATTATTAACTCTAAATTTAAGATATTCTAATGACAGTGGGGGATAACTCAATAAGTTTTATTAATAACCTAAATGGAAATCCCACAACCCAAGGATTTACTCGAGAAGAAATTTTACTTAAAGATTTAAAATTGATTGCAAAGGAGTATATGGAGCTAGAAACAATAAAAAAATCCTTCTCTGAATTAATTTTGAAAAATTACAATGAGCTTGATTTTTCAAGTTTCCTCATTTTCCCCAAGTTTTTTATCAAAGAGAAATTTGTAAAGAAAGATGTATCTGCCAGTAATTTAAGGGGACTAAATGTCGTAAGCGTGGACGGGAGTTCAGTAACAAAAAAGTTTATGAATGCTGATTTTTCATTCTTAAAAGCAATTGCTGTCAAATATTATTTCAAAGAAAACCATGTTGCCCGAATTAAATATTTTCCTGATTTAAATGGATTTAATAACTATGTTGTTCAAGGAAATCTTTTAAATCATGATGAAAGAGTTGTAGATGTTACTACGTCAATTGATATGAAATATTTAGAGATTAATTTGCTCAATGCCATGATTGAGAGATCCAATGATATAGACATTATCATCATTGATGGATCAATAGTTATCATGCCCATAAATTTATTATTTTCTA
>WOR8_10003511_pt1 | contig 26876 bp, 22 predicted proteins | sample DeeMarSeWOR38_10_FD_19890 | JGI IMG/M metagenome (IMG submission 19890) | reverse complement strand
CGCCACAATGTTTCCTGAATTTCTCTTATGATCATTACTCTACTTGGTTTGCGCACCGATTCTCCTTTTGGGACATCTATTCAACATCGAAAACCTGATCCTTCCCCGCCTAGCGGGATCTGCGACAGGTTTCAGCTTTTTTTCCTTCCCTGACACCTGAAACCTGAAACCTTCATCCCTCCTGAACACTGAAACCCTGAGATTTTGTGCTTGGCACTGTGTTTGCAGTAATTGCATGGTCGGGAGAGTAATTGGCATGACAGGCTTTGAAGTTGCCAGTGAGGCATATCATGGGAGACCACAGAAAACCCATAGAATGCATCCACTATCCATTATGCCAAGATCTCGAGACTGTGAGTCGGGATATACCCACCAGCTTTTCCGGCATGCATGCTATAGTAATGCAACGAGAGGCTGAGTCCATCTGCTCCGAGTGCCATGATTTCCAAGCAAAGGACATGGCAGGAGCAGCATAGACAGTCCCGCTCATTTTGGCATAATATTTCTCGAGAAGCCGGGCATGATCTTGGCATCTATTTGATGTTTTGGCCAACTCGATCTTGGTTTTTTGGCCAATTTTGAGGACTCGCCCACCAGCTTAACTAGTCAAACCAGTTCAGCCGCGACCTTCTGGAATACCAACTCATTGAGCGAATCATAAGTGTGGTCCTCAGGGTAGACAGGATTCAGGAATCTTACCTGGATATTTTTCAGTGGCCTTGGAATAACACTGCCGGTTGGCAGCGCCTCAAAGGCCCCCTTGATTGCCACAGGCACCACAGGCACGTTCAACTCCCTGCTCAGGATGGCATAAGTCTTTCTGAAGCTTCCTAAATTACCGTCCTTCGATCTGGTTCCTTCAGGAAAAATTATTACGTTCTTGCCCCTTTTGAGGACTTCTGCAAGCTTTTGCAGCGACAACTTCAGGTCCTTGTCTATATCCATCACGATCACATTATTCCTGCTGGCGAGGAACTGCAGCCACCATTTTCTGACATGCCTCTCTTTGGCGTAGAAATATGTGTTCTTGTTCAGCCTGTTATCGAGAAAAGAGGCAACAAAGAGCCCATCAAAGTAACTCTGGTGGTTTGGGACAATGATAAATGGGGAGTCCGGCAGGTTTTCCACACCTTCCCCCCTGAGCCTGAAGTAGAGGCCGAGCACGGTTCTAGACGAGTTCTTAATAAAATTGTGGGCAAACCAGCTCCGGGGCAGAGTGATATTTGTCTTCTCTCTGAATATCTCGGCCCACTTGACCACAGAAACACTTATTTTCTTCTTTTTGTCTCTTATGTAGCTGGAGAGCTTTTCCACTGTAGGGTGGTCTAGGAGGAGTTCTTCCCCCACCTCTATACCAAAGGTGGATTGGAGAAAGGTGAGGAAACTGACCCTGTCGAGGGAGTCAAGGCCAAGGTCGATTTCAAAATGGTCGCCCGGGTATATATCCTTCTCTTTCTGCTCCCTGAGAAAGTCCTTAATTGCTGAGTATTCCTGGAAATCAGGTTCCCTGCCTGTATCCCTCCTCTGGGTGGACGCTTCTGTCAGAGACTGGAGCATGAAGCGCTTGACCTTTCCAAGTCTTGTCTTTGGCAGCTCTTCGGCCAAGATATGGAGCTTCATGATCCTCTTGTACGGCGCCACAGACCTGTTGTAGCTGTCAACCACATCCTGCCTTATGGTCTCATCAAGGTTCAGAATCCCTTTCTCCCTGACCTTTCTGAAATCAGGGTGTACAGCTGCCTGCAACACGTTATCATTGAAATAGACGGCAATTTCGCCTATGCAGTCTGACATGACCGCTATCTTGTGTTCGATCTCCACCGGGTTCACGTTCTTGCCACTGGGTAGGACGATTATCTCCTTTTTGCGTCCGGTGATATGGATGAGACCTTTGTCATCGAGATAGCCCAGGTCGCCCGTGTGGAGCCAGCCGTCTTTGAGGATTGCCTCTGTCTCCGTCTTTCTGTTGTAATAGCCCTGCATTATGTTGCGGCCCCTGGCAACGATCTCCCCGTCCACGCTCTTTACTTCATTGCAGGACATGGGCCTGCCAGCAGACCCTATCAGGACTTCTCCGGGCCTGGTAAAGGTGATCATGGGGGCGGCCTCAGTCATGCCAAAACCCTCGAGCACCTCGAATCCCAGGGTCTTGAGATCCTGGCCCACCTCCTCGTCCAGTTTCGCTCCCCCGCTCACAAGGTAGCGGACCTTGCCGCCAAACATCTGGTGAACTTTTTTAAATAGAAGTCTGGAAAGGTTCTGTGAGCCGGCCATCCTGGCAGCGGAAAAAATAGCTCTTGCAACCAGACTTGTGTCGATCTTGTCTTTGATGGACTTTCTGATGAGGCTGTAGAACCGGGGCACGCCGATGATTATTGTGATCCCGTGGGTTTGCAGGGTGTGCATCAGGTCTTCAGAGGACATGGAGGGGGAGAACACAACAGTGCCTCCCACATAGAGAGGTGCCACCAGTGAGCCAAGCAACGGAAAAATGTGGTGCAACGGCAGCAGGACCATGACATTGTCCTTGCTGGTATATATCTTTACCTCTTCGGTTACGGATTCTATGTTGGCAAGCAGGTTATCATAGGAAAGCATCACACCTTTCGGGCTCCCGGTGGTGCCGGAAGTGTAGATGAGAACAGCGGTCTTTTCAGGGTCATGCTCCGGAAAATCAGTAGCCCCTCGCTCGCCCCTGTCTTCCTCCATGTCCTCAAAGACCAATACATCTATGTCGTATGAAAGATCCCTGCAGGCCTCTTCAAGCACCGTGTGTGTGTCCCGGGAGCAAAAGACCAATTCCGGCCTGCAATCTTCAAGGATATACGCCACATCCTCTGCTGTGCTCATGAAATCAATGGGCACAGCTATGCAGTCGTTCTGCCAGGAGGCATAAAAACCGTAGGCCCACTCTGGCCTGTTTTCAGAAAAGATGGCCACCTTTTGGCATTTTTTTCGGGAAAAGGAGCGGGAAAAAAAGCCGATACTACGCAGTAGCTCTTCGTAGCTTACTTCTTCATCCCTCCAGATGATCGCGGGCTTGTTGTGGTTCCTGAGAAACATTCTTAGCGCTCCACCATGGTGTTTTCGTACTCGGGGAAGTAATCACCTATAACCGGTAAATCGAAACGAGACAAAATCATAGTATTACTCTCACGCTCAAGCAAGAACTCAAATGACTTTTCTATGAGCGTTTCAGGGGTGATCTTACCCCCCGTCAACTTCTGATAATAATCTTGGGAAACAGTAACCATATGGGTGGTAGTTGTTGCCTCCCTGACCGTGACTTCATAGGTTTCAGTGTCTTTCTGTTTGATCTCGATTCTAGGCATAACGCAATCCTTCCGTTTTCTCGGAGTAGGTTTTCAAAGATTGGGTTGACTCTGACACAGAATTTCTTTGACTGTCAAGGCAAGTGTGCTCCAAAGTTATCAGGCTGGTTGGCTTGCTGAGATGAAAACTCTATTGGAGAGCTAGCCCGGATAATGCATTAATTATCCGGGCTAGATGCGTAAAATTACCATATTTGGAAAATCTATTTGCGGACAGACTCGCTATTACTGACAACTGACCCATGCATTGTTCTGCGTATCCGTGTCCACCATACATGAGCAGTTAATTTTCGATATTCCTCTCCACCCTCGCATAAGCAGAACAATAGCTGACCGTGACATTTGGGGCATTGCTCAACACTACAACCGAGGTGATGAAATCCACCCATGCCAATCGAACACTCCGGGCAATTGTGGGGTACTAGACTGAGCTGGGTTTCATTTCCGAAGGGGATTTGCTCTTCAACTCTTTTCATGCACGAATATGCCCTTTCTTTCTCCTGCTCGCACAGTTCACAGATTGCCACGCCGGCAGCTCCCTTCTTGTGGCCATTAAAGTGGTCAGACTGAACTTCATACCCCTTAGCGTAATCTTTACTAATCGATAGGGAGTGCGTCAAACGTGGTTAGCCTTGAAAAATCGATTTCTGGTTCACGAGTTATTCACACAGACTAACTAGGCGGGAGTACGGGGAAATCTTGGCGGCAGCCCTGCAAGACACAGAAATCAATGTACTTATTCACCGCATAAGATAAATGGAGGAATATCTTTAGCATAAATACGTTATTTACAATGTGATTCTTGGCGCATAACTTGGCCTTTCTCCTGTTTTCTTCCAAATTCGCAAAAAATCACCTCTGCGGTCTAAAGGGTTTATCCGCCAAGGACGCGAAGTGCCGCTAGGAAATGATCCATACGCAGATCAAAAATGCTTAGCCTCATGACAGCCTCTCGATCATCACGAATCAGTCGGCAAGAGAAGTTCTCTTGCCGCGGTAGATCAAGAAGAGGTTGCGACTGTAGATAAATATACCTGCGGATTGTCCGACAATGAATACCGGATCGCGGCGATATATCGCATAGAGCAGGAGAAGACTTGATCCCAAGATGCTCAAATACCAGAAAACAACCGGAACCACACTTTTTCCAGCTCTTTCACTAGCTATCCATTGAACAAAAAACCGCATGGAAAACAATACCTGGGCAGAAAAGCCCAAACATAACCAGAATGTGCTCATTTTGTTCACGAACTTCCCTCATCTAAAGATGAATGTTTAACCTCTGGAAATACCATTCGAGTTTTCATCCACTTCACGGCTAAAGTGTCCGCCAATCCTACCCACAGTCGGTCATTGATGCCATATTTGGTCAGTCCATATTCTCGAGGACGATGACGCACCGGCATTTCAACTATTTTGCTGCACCCGCCCAACCGGGCCAGTGTGGGCAAAAAGCGGTGCATACCCTTGAAAACGGGGATTCTGTCTGCGCACTGATGACGGAAAACGCGCAGCGAGCATCCCACATCCTGCACCTGTTCGTTGGTAACCCAATTGCGAAAACCGTTTGCAATTCGCGACGAGATTTTTTTAACCCAGGAATCCATCCGCTTTTGCCGCCAACCATTAACCATGTCCGCATCATCTTCGAGTAAGCGTTCTATCATCGCAGGTATGTCTTTGGGATCGTTTTGGCCGTCACCATCCAGGGTGACCAGTATTTTACCGCGGGCATGACGAAAACCTACTGAAAGAGCTGCCGACTGACCGTAATTTACCGGCAGGACGACGAATTGATGATAATCATCTCTTTCTTTCAACTGCTGTAGTTCTGCCAGGGTATTGTCGGTGGAGCCGTCATCTATCCAAAGGCATTCCCATGACCACGAAGTAGTTCGGATCACCGTTCCAATCTCGTCAGCCAGTTTGGCGATGTTTTGTTCCTCGTTGTTAACGGGAACTATAATACTTAAGTCCAGGTCGGACACATCGTGTTTCATTGCATCCCCACCTTATAGTTTGGGTGGTCGTACATTACCGAAAAAGCCCGCATCGGTTGGCTCAGACTGTTTTCCTCCTGGCGCCCTTCGCTCGAGTGGACTTTGGCACAAAAGCTTCTGAACCGTCAAGTTAAGTTTTGATGACCTCGTAAGAAGTCATGAGATGGACGGCACAGTAAAAAGCTCCAGATGCAAGGCGCGCGAATCTTTAGGAATGAGGCGTACTTGTAGTACGCTGCAGTGACTAAAGTTGAAGCGCAATCCCGCCGGGGCGGGACAGATGGACTTATTACGAAGCCGTCAAGTTTCGAGATCCGCTCTACCGTACCTGTTATTCTCCGCTGCCGGAAGCTTTATACGCCATTTGCAAAGATATCTGGACTGTGATAGTTGTCTTGCTGTTTCATCTGCCTAAGCCCAGATATTTCATGAATCACCTGCTGCGACCACGGATATGGCCGTCCTTCCTGGCGTCCTCGGGTGTCGGACCCTGCAACGTACCGTTCAGGTACGCTTCGGATCAATCCCGCGGTACCGCGGGACGGTTGCCAGGTGGCACGCCCATCTTCGTGGTCTCGCGACAGCAATTCATGAAATGTCTGGGCTAGCACCCCTTCAACCGACTTGGGCAAAAGAAACGGTTGGGGGATCTATCCTTTCGACATGGGTAACCGAACGTGCAGCAGACCTCAGAACGTTTCACCCACTATTTACTGTTGATTGTCCTTTGCCTCAGTCTCTATATCCCTGGACTGGTAACGCTGCCTCCGGTGGACCGCGACGAGGCCAGATTTGCGCAGGCAACCCGTCAGATGCTCGAAGATCATGATTTCGTTCGCATCCGTTTTCAAAATCAGCCTCGACACAAGAAGCCAATCGGCATTCACTGGATTCAAGCTGCAGTGGCGACAGCGGTTGGAGAATCAAACAGGGACCAGATCTGGCCCTACCGAATCCCCTCCCTCCTCGGGGCCACGGCAGCCGTCCTCCTGATCTTTGCGATTGGATCGACTCTTTTCGATTCACGGACAGCGCTTCTGGGAGCGGCTCTCACTGCCAGTTGCCTCTTGCTGGTGGTTGAGTCACACCAGGCCACCACCGATGCAGTACTGCTGACCACGGTCGTGGCCGCCCAGGGGGCTCTGGCATACGCGTATATGAAGATCCGCCGGGGGGGAAGCGTGGGGGTTGTAATCATGTTAGCATTTTGGCTGGCCCAAGGGTGCGGCATGCTGGTCAAGGGACCAATTGTACCAATGGTGAGCTTGCTCACCATCGCCAGTCTCCTGGTGGCGGACCGAAGCCTGAGCCTTGTCAGACAACTCCGTCTCTGGTGGGGAATCCCGCTGGCTGCCGCGATCTTTTCTCCCTGGGCAATCGCAGTTAGCATGGCCACCAAAGGTGCATTTTTCTCGGATGCAATTCGCTCGGATCTCTTGCCTAAATTGATATCCGGGCATGAGTCACACGGGTTTTTCCCTGGCTACTATCTACTGCTTGTGATGGTTACTTTCTGGCCCGGGTCACTCATTATCGGGCAGGGAATATATCACGCTTGGCAACATCGGACCTTACCGGCTGAGCGGTTTTGCCTTGCCTGGCTTGTCCCAACCTGGCTGGTCTTTGAGCTGATACCCACTAAGCTTCCTCATTATGTATTGCCGCTCTACCCTGCTCTGGCTCTTCTTACCGCTCGAGCACTATTTGCCCGCTCTTCAGGCGTGCTCCTTTACGCGCGGTCTAAATTGTTTTGGCTGGGGTTTGCTGTGTGGTCGTTGATTGGACTGGTTTTTGCGACAGGCATCCCTGTCATTCCATACCTATTCGACAACAGGTTTGAGTTACTCAGCCTCTTGCCCGCTGCCACAGCGATTCTCGTTCTGGTGTTTGCTTGGCGATACGTGCTCAAAACTCGAAGGGTTGCAGCCACCGTTGCCGCCGTGGCACTCTCACCTCTTTTGTTCGGTACAACTCTCCAGATGATTCTTCCAAACGTAAACGGGCTCTGGCTGAGTCGGAGTGTGGCCAAGGCTGTAGAAAATTACCAACAGGAGCCAACTGCTCCACCCTTGGTGGTGGCTGCTGTCGGTTATCACGAGCCCAGTCTGGTTTTTCTGCTCGGCACTCAGACGAAGTTAGTCTCAGTAGAGAGAGTTCCGCTCCTACTTCGTAATCACGAGGCCGATTTGGCTTTGATACCTGAGAAAGAAGAGTTGGTGTTTCACGACCGGATAAAAGATCTGGGTCTGCACGTCCGTGTAGTGGACACGCTCCGCGGGTTCAATTACAGCAAAGGCAAGTGGCTGACCTTGAAACTTTACTCTCCTGAGGAGGGTTAGCTAATCTCAGAAAACGCTTTCAGGGGCTTTTCTTCGTGCGGGAGTCAGGACGGATGGAGGTTTCAGTGTTTAGGTTTCAGTTTTTCCTGACACCTGACACCCGACACCTGAAACCTCAGTCATTGTGATTTGTGATTTCTGATGCTCTAATGTTCTGGCAGTCCAGCCCAGGCCCTGATAAGCCGGGCAATCCGCCTCATCTTGTTCTCAGATATAACCGGATATACACAAATCTCCAGAATCGAGGCTTCACTCGGACCATCCTGCTCATACGCAATGCTGTCTGTTTCACGGAAAGGCTTGAGGGTAGTGCAATCGGACATGTCAGTTGTTTTTGAATCGATGCCGTGCTTCAGGAGATAGTGGCGTAAGTCGTCCCGCTTTTCAGGATCCACTGTCAAGGGATAGTACACATAAATGTGATCCCCCTCCATGGAACGCGGGGCTTTAATTCCAGGGACTTCACCCAGTTGCTCGGTCAAGACTCTGGCGTTCCGCCGGGCGCCTTCATTGAAATTGTCAATGTGCTGGAGGTGGAGCAAGCCAATGGCTGCCTGCAGATTGGCCAGACGACCGACTTGAGGATTGGTGTTCATGAAGTCCTCCAGCAGCTCGTCCCCCACGGCGGAATCCATCAATTCCTGACCCAGTAGAAGCCTCAAGCGCAAGGCTTGGTAGGCCGTGAGACCAAAGACCAGGGGCCGGGTCAGCAACCATTTGGCCTCGATGGAAAGTGCCTCTTTTGTTATTGTTTCTTTTGCGGGCAATTGGGCCTTTGCCAGAATCTCCTCGGCTCGCTGGGCAATCCCCTCATCAGCAGTTGCAATGGCGCCGCCACCGAAACAGGGCATGTTCTTGCCTTCGGCAAAGCTGAACATGCCAATATCTCCAAAAGTCCCAACCTGTTGACCATCCACCCGTACCCCGCAGGCGTGAGCACAATCTTCTATGACCAGAACATTTCGCTCTCGTGCCAGTTCCATCACTTCCCGGATGGGACATGGTTGACCAAACAGATGGGTGGCCAGTACTGCGCCCGTCTCATCGGTGATCCTGGGCTCAATATGTTCCGGTCCTGAATTGAAGGTTTCAGGTTCAACCCCGCAGAATACCGGCTTGTAGCCCAGCATTTTGGCCACCATGGGTATGACGGGGAAAGTGAGCACCGGAAAAATTATCTCTGCACCTTTTTCCAAACCCGATGCTTCCAGCGCCAATTGAAAGGCTGATCGGCCTGAGGCTGCACCAAATACATAGGGGGAACCCAGCCATTTGCCAAAGCCCTGGTAGAACTCTTCCAGGGCATCCCCCTCTTCCACCTTGTTGCCAACAACGCAACTAATTAGGGTACGAAGACTCCCCGGCGGTAGATTCACGCACCTTCGCGGCACGGTGCCGATCAATGTTATGTTCATAACGCTCTCCTTTTTCTCCAGTACTCAGGATTGGTGCTGGTCACCCGATTAAGCCGCCCCTTTTCATCTGTTTACATAATCTTCCGGATACCCAGAAGACTCCAGAAAATGTCTGGATTGTTCCAGTAGAAAGAACCGTGTCGCCTCAGATGATTGATGGCGAAGCCGGGACGGAATATATAGCGGCGGTAGAAGTTGGAACGCAGCTTCACCAGCTCAGCACTGGAGACTTCTGCAAGGGAAAACGCTGGTTCAGCATAATGAAACATCTCTTTCGGGCTGTGTCCTGCAATTTGCTCCCGGTATTTTTCCCAGGCAGGGGATCCCGGATACGGGGTATAGAAATGTACCTGGATACTGTCGGAGTCGAGTTCCATGGCGAATCTGATAGTCTGTTCAATTTCCTCCCGGGTCTCGGTTGGATTGCCGATGACATAGTAGGCATTGGTGCCGATACCCAACTTCCGGCTCCAGCGGAAAACCTGCCGACAGAGGTCCAGCCATGGCCCCGGTTTGCTCTGTTTGTGCATAGAGTCGATAATCCTCTGGCTGCCGGACTCCACCCCGATTCCCAGCATGATGCAGCCAGCTTTTCGCATCAAGCTAAGGAGTTCATAGTCGACCTCATCCGCACGAACTCGAGCCATCCAGACCATCTTTGAATCCCGTTCAATAAGTTCTTCACAAAGAGATCGGACAAAACGCTTATTTGCTGAGAAGCTGTCATCCTGAAAAGAGCAGATGTTCGCTCCCTGTCTCCCTAAATGCTCCATCTCGTCGGCCACGTTGGCCGGGGAGCGGCTGCGAATTTTCCTGCCGATACTCACCCGCATGACCTCGCTGCAGAACATGCAGCCATGGGGACAACCTCGGGTGGCGATGAGATAACCCCATAATATTCGTCGAGGGACCTGAACCGGAAAAATCGATCTGTAGGCTTCGAGTTCTTCGGGTGTGTAGGTGGGAAAGGGCAAGCTATCGGGATTATCTACCACAAATCGCTTACCCTCTGCATAGCATTCCTGGTAGTACTGTCTCCAGCTGGTATCGGACTTGTCGTTAGCTAGCATCCAATCAAAAAGCCGAAAGAACTCCTGCTCCGGCTCGCCCAGCAAGACTGCATCGTACTCCGCACCCTGGTCATCTCCGAAATCACGATTGAGGTAGTGACCCTGCCCTATTCCTATCACCAGAACCTCATTGTCAAATTCTTTTTTCAGAGAAACCACGAAGTTATTCGCCACATCGATGTCGAAACTCGAGGCTGATACCACCACCAGGTCGGGCCGAATCCTGGCAGCCTGTTCCAGCATCTGCGATACAGCCACGGGTTTGAGCCAGCAGTCCAGAATGTTCACCCTCAAACCCTGGTATTTCTCTAAGCCTGCCTGCAGGAATTTAAGGGGATAGGGTGGATCGAAAAACTGCGGGTGGTCCACGTCTTTATCAACCTCTGAACTGACCCGCAGAAGTAAGGCGGATTCAACTTTCATGGAATGTCTCTTAACTCATCGCCGTTTCGGGAGAACCATCCGGGCTGGCAACATCCTCCAGCGGGACCTCACGCCAGGTGCGAAGCCCAATAACGTGCCTGACAGCCCAGATCAGCAGCCCCAGGCCAATATGAAGCCAATAGTCAGCAAACCGATTCACCACCGTTACCGACACAGCAATCGGTGAAGACATTCCCAGTACTCGAAGGCAGCCGAACATTGTCAGTTCAACCACGCCGGCGCCAGACGGAGTTAGAGGAAATGCCGAGGCCAGAAGCGGTATCATGGTCAAGAAAACTGCTTGTAAAAGACTCAACTTAAAACCGAAAGCCAGCACCAGCAAATAAATCCATAGGGTCTCCAGGACCCAGATAAGTATTGTCAGGACTGCAATGGGGATTATTTCTTTTGTTCTGGGCCACATGCCCGTGTGGAAGGCTTGGATCATCTGTTTAATTCTGTCCGGCAGCCAATCGGGCAGTGACCTTTTTAACAACAATACCAGCAGCATAATAGCGGTTATAGACACTGCAATAACACCCCCACCAATTAGACTCCAAAGTACTGAAGGAAGCAATTTGGCCGAAAACAGAAGCCATGATGACAGCGACGCCAGCAGCAGTACGAGCCAGCCGTCCACCATCCGCACGAAAACGATGGACCCCATGGCTGCTGAACGTCGAATGCCGAAATTGATCCGAGCCAGATGTGCCCCATATACATCTCCCAACTTTGCCGGTACAACATTGTCCACAAAATTATAAAAGAATACCAGCAGACCGAACCGCCACGTGCTACCCCTTACCGGCAAATGGATTAGACATCGCCGCCAGCGCAAACCACGTACAGGATATGTACAGTAGTGCGCCAGTGCACCCAGCAACAGAAGAGTCTTGTCTGCACCTTTTATTTCCCGCCAGATCTCTTTCAAATCCAGCATGGTAACCAACCAGACCAGAATGGCCATGGTTATGGCTATACTCAAGTATGTATGCCATCCCCAAAGTACGGGCCCTTTATGGTTATTTTCAGGCTGGGTTTTGTTTTCCTGTTCAACCATCTCTTTTTTCAGCCCCACTTAACCCAAACGGGCAATAGTCGATCCTCTAGCCCGGATATTTCATCACGCCCCGGCGTGACTCCGACCGCGGATATGGCCGTCCTTCCGTGCGTACTCGGGTGTCGAACCCTGCGACGTACCGTTCAGGTACGCCTCGGATCAATCCCGCGGTACCGCGGGACGGTTGCCCGGTGGCACGCCCATCTTCACGGTCTCGCGACACCAGTTCGTGAACTATCCGGGCTAGGTGCCAGCAGATTTTTTGAAAAACTATAGTCTTCCCTGCAGGTGCCAACTCTTAAGTTTCAAAATCATTAAAAAACCCTGGAGCAGCTTTTTGAAGTTGAGGTTCGACTCACCGGCCTGTCTTTCAGGAAAATGTATGGGAATCTCGCTGATCGAAAACCCCTGCAAATGAGCTTTATAGAGCAACTCCTGAACAATTGAGGGTCCAATGGAACGTACAGAATCCAGGTCAACAGCCTCCAGAACCTCTCTCCTGAAGCACCGATACCCGGAGTTGACATCCTTGACGGGAAGTCCGAGGACACTCCTGGCATAAAAAGCCGAAAGGCGGGTAACCAGCTTCCGCAAAGATGATTTTCTCAAATCCTTGCCATTGGCAATGGCTCTCGATCCCAGGACGAGATCAGACTCGCCGATCTTCTCTAAAAAAGAAGGAATGTATTGGGGATCATGGGAGAAGTCCGCATCCATCTCTACCACCACATCGGCGTGGTGCTCCAGGGCGAACCGAAAAGCGTCCACACCCGCAGTCCCTCTCCCTTTGTTGGCCATTCGTCTCAGTATATAGACATTCGGGTCTTTTGCCGAGATGTTCTCCACGATTTTCCAGGTGCCATCGGGCGAATCATCGTCGGCAACAACTATCTCGATATCCTGGTCCTGGCGCCGGATCTCCTCAAGCAACCTGCCAATGTTTTCGCTTTCGTTAAATGTCGGAATCGTTACAAATACTTTCATCTGGGCTCTCGTCAATAAGACTGATCTGCTCTGTCACCGCTTGATAGACGGCCTCAACCGAAATACTTTCCATGCAATTTGGCGATTGATCACAAACCTGGCGATAACAGCACAAGCAATCCAGCTCTGCGGCTATCTTTTTCCCCAGGCCATAGAGGTCTATTTCGGTTGCCGAGGTAGGACCAAAAAGTACCACCATCCTTTTGTGGAGGGCCAAGCCCATATGAAGCGCCAGGGTGTCCCCTGTGACCACCACATCGCAAAGATTGATGAGGGCGGCAAACTTTCTTGGCGAATTTAGGCATCCGGTGTCAACAGCATCTACACCCGGCTGCGCCATTATCTCCCGGTTGATTTCCACCTCTGCTGGGCCTCCCAGCAAAACAATCTGTGCAGCCATTTCGCTGGAGAGGTTCTTAGCCAACTGCACAAAGCCCTCCACTGTCCATCTTTTTAAAGGCCAGCGGCTTCCCCCGCCGGTGTTGATCCCGATGACAGGGACGCTCTTGCGGATCCCTGATTCGGCCCGAAATTTCTCAGCATGGCGCATCTCATCCTCTGTAAGGCACAGAACCGGTGGAACTCGGTGATAGGAGAGCTCGGAGAGTTGGCAGATAAGTTCCTCGTACGTTTTCTGATTTTTCCGCTTGACGTCGTCAAAAAGCCCCATGTGGAAGATCTCTTCGGCCTGCTGGTTGAAGGGGAAAACAAATCCCATTGGTGAGAGGCCAAAACCCTTTTTCTCTTTCCCTTTGGCCATGGTGGCCAGGGCCGCACTGTCTTTAGCCGCCTCAGGGTTTATTACCAGATCAAAAGTCTCCACCTGTAATCTGGCCAAGCTCTCACCCCCGCATACCATCAAGGAATCTACCAGCGGGTTATTCTCGAGAAGTCCGACGGATTCCTTTGCTGTCAACCAGGTCACATGCGCATCCCCATGCTGCTTGTGAAGTGTCGGTAGAATCGACGTCGTTCGCAGCACGTCTCCCATGGCGCCGAGTTTGACCAGTAAGATTCTGCACTGTAGAGCGCTGTATTTGTCACAGTCAGCGCACTTGACCCCTTCAGCCTTGTGAAAACGACAAGGTCTGTCGCCGATAAAGTAGCGGCAGTCTGATTTGACCACATCCCTGCTATTTCCCAACAGTACATCCTTCCTCTGGCCAGGAAACCCGGCCAGATCAATCGGTGTGGACAAGGAGGTCAAAATAAACAAGGATAGTAAAGATGACTTCGATTTTCAAGTGATTTGACCGCGACATAATATTTTGGTGTTCTGCATACCTTCGGCACTGTGGATCCAGATATGATTTCCAACAAGGTAGCCTGCATCACCGGCGAACTCTTAGCCGGGAGATCACCGAATGTCCCAATCGTCGAGAAAGGGTAATCACTTTCAAAGTTGATTCCCGGGCAGTCTTAACCCACATGATGATGGCGAGGACTCCAAAAGCGACAGTGGGCACCCACATGGTAATAGCAGGTGGGAGGGTGCCGTCTTCCCCTAAGGCACTGGCGGCTGATATGCAGACGTAATAGAGCAAGAAAAGTACTAGGCCCATAACCACTCCCCTGAATCTTGAAGCGGCCCCAGCCTGCACGCCCAGAGGCGCAGCCAGAAATCCCATAACAAGACAGGCGAACGGAAGAGAAAGACGCTTATGGTATTCCAGCAGTAAGTAGTTGTAGTCTCTTGTGCCGCGCTTGACCGATCTTAGGTTACTTTTTAATTCAAAAATATCCAGGTCCCTGGGGCCTTTCTGAAAAACCTCCCCCCCTAAGCCAAGAGATTCCATGTCCACCCTGAAATCATAGGTCCGAAAGTTGATGGTCTGCACCGCGGACATGGTTTCATCTACCCTTATGATGGTCCCCCGCAGGAGCCTGAAGATAATTTGTTTTTCCTCGGGCTGGTTCAAAACAAATCCCTCCTCAGCCATGATAGTCCTGGTCAGTTTGGGGGATCGTTCATCGGTGATAAAAATTTCTTGCATGCCGCTGCCGTCAGCAGAGATCTCGTTGATGAAAAAGACGAGGCCGTCGAACTGGCTGTTGAAAACGCGCTCTTTTAAAGCAAGCTGTACTCTGGATTGCACAATTTCCACAATGGCGAGCTGCACTCCAATGTTTCCCCGGGGCATGATAAATGCCATCAAACAAAAGGTGACCAGCGAAGCGCATAGCGTCAACACGGCCACCGGCGGAATCATTTGATAAAAACTAATCCCTGCTGCTTTCATGGCGGTGATTTCGTTGTCCAGAGAGAGTCTGGAAAATGTGACCAGCACCGCAATAAGTGTTGCCATGGGAACAGTAAAGGCAAAAATGTAGGGCAGGGAGTACAGGAGTAACTTAAGGAAATCGGCTAGCCCGGATCCACCGGCAAAGAGATACTCGGTGTAGCGTAAACTTCTTCCCAGAAAAAGCACAATGGTCAGGACAAAAACGCTGACAAAAAGGATAATGGTCTGCTCAGCCAGCAGATATCGAAACAAGGTTCGTCGCATGGGATTTGACTATAATGAAGAAACGAACGCTTGTAAATCATTTAGCCCGAATTAGTCATGAATCCTGGCAGGTTTCAAGGATTCACGAATCCAAAAGATTCGGGAATAATGCAGGTTAGCGCTGTGATTGAAGCTCCCAGTCCCGCTATAGCGGGACTGAAGCGGGATTCGAAATGCAAGGAGGGAGCTATCATGCAAAGGGGGCGTTGATCGAGGACTGGGGCCATTCTTTTCGCTTAGGCAAATATTTTCTCTTTGACTACATAAACATTTTGGCCCAATTCTTTAATGTGATCCTGATATTCCAATTCTTCTAGAGCTCGTCTTAAAATCTCCGGAGTGAGATCGGTTGAAACATATAGATCTTTCAATTCCAGTGCTCCTGTAGGATGAACTCTGGCCCAGGATCTCAGCAGAGTTCGGAGTAATTCCTCAGCTTCAATTTCGGAAATTTCGTGACCCAAACACTCTCTAAAATTAGACGAAGTGAGCACCCGCCCTCTATCACCAGAGAGAAGATCCAGTGAGTCAGCTTTAACATGGTTGTTCAAAACCTTATGAGAATCCATTAGGCTGGAACATTGAGTCTATATAATGCATAGTCTTCTAAGAATTCCTTACTCACCCCCACGGAGGCTGTCCATTTGTCAAAAGGGTCCGAAAAATTGACACCTTTCACCTCGTAATCGATGAGGAAGTGGGCAGACGCGCGTTTACTGTCAGATTCTTCAACTGTAAGGCCATAGACCTTGTCGGGCCATATCAGGAGATTCGGAAGACGTAGCATCTTGGCAACACTCTTGTTGGAGAGATATCTCCTTGTTAGGTTGACATTCAGAGGTCTCTTGTTCGCAACTTATCAATCTTCTTCCAAGATTGACTAAGATCTTCGTTCCGCAAATATAGTGCCAAAAGATAAAAAAGACCAGCCCGCTTACTATCTCACACCTTAGAGTCTCTTGGAAAGGTATCGATAACCAAGCAAGCAGACGAAAAAAATCAGGATAAGAGCAGCGGCAAAAACAAAGGCCTGGGTAATCCAAACCTCTATCTCTTCATCCACACTGTCGACCATTTGTGCAATATACGATAGCGGCTGCTTCCCGTCAGGAGTATCTACCGGCCGGCCGACTCGAGCAACAAGTTGAGCTGTATAATGGCTTCCGAAGCCGCCGCCGCAGTCTGCCGATACTCTCTGATGTCAAAACTCGCCAAGTTTTCTGCAAAGGGGCCCGACTCCAGCCGGCCGGTGAGGGAGTCCACCGAGTTGACCGTAGTATTGGCCAGTGAGATTAACTCACTTCCTTCTGCCATGGTCTGGCGCACATCCGTGAGCAGGCCTCGCAGCCGCTTTTCCTCGGAGGCCAGATCCTGCAGCAGTTGCTGTCGCTCCGCACTGACCCACTCGGGCAGCTCTTCTATTTGCTTTGCTAATCCTTCAGATACCGTCGTAAGTCTGTCCGCATCATCCAATAGCTTTTGCATCTCAGGCACGGAGATGATCTCGTAAAACGCCAGCTCTGTTTCCATTACCGCCATCATCGGTAGTACTCCAAGGTAGACCAATAGTTGCTGGGCCACCAGGGTGAATTCGTCGATGGCATTTGACGCCACCTTCACCTCAGCCAGGAAGCCGCTGTATTTTTTTCCCTTTTTCGATGACCTCATTTCCGCCCTGGCCAGATCGGTTAATCTGATGGAGGAGATGTAGTACTGGTCCGGGTTGTTTTCGCGCCACTCGAGGATGAGGTCGCGTAACTCCTCTTGCTGCTCTTCTCCGAGCACCATAGGTGCGGCGGCCCAGACATCCGTCTCGATTCTACGGACCGTTTCAAGCAGCTTCTCACCCCGCACGCCGAAAACCTCGGGGACCCAATAATCCTCCAGGGTAATTCGCATCAAGGTTACCAGAACCATCATGTCCACCAGGTTGAGCTCGGGCTCCGGCCCGATGGCAATGTCAACGATTGCGGCGAGGTAATCCAGTTGTAGCCTTAAGACTGCAGAACGTTTTTGCGATGTGGCAGCACCCTTTTTAAGTTCATCGGAGACCTGTCCCACGTAGGCCACCAACTCACCCGCAAAGCTCGCCACCACGGCCCCGATCTCCTCCTCCGTGACGGGTTGTCCAGCCCGCTGCTCGTCCGTGCGAGTCAATGTAATCTCCGCTTTGGAAGATTCGGGTTGAAGCTGCTCCTTGTTACAGCTGGAGGTTACAACCAGCAGAAACGCTGCGCACCACAAGAAGAGTAGTCTGGTGAAAACTCCATCTTGTGTCATCAATTGGCTCTCCTCAAAGTGAAGCTCTCCGACCAAACGTCGGAGCTGCTAAAATCTTACAAAAATCTCTCCTCCCCCTTGAGGGGGAGGATTAAGGTGGGGGTGAAAATCCGTAATTCGAAATCCGAAATTATTTTCTTTTACTCCATCCCCTATGCCCTATGCTCCATTAGGTAACTCGATCATTGGCCTTGGGATAAGTTAACTAAACCCGGTGCAGCTGTCAATAAACCTGAGGTTGCCTCTGGTCAGGAATTTCCAGGGAGCTTCAGCTCCATCCTTCACACAATCATTCAGTCACTATAGTATGTGTGCTTAATGATATTTGCCAGCGTTTCGCTTAACGGAAGGAGGATATCATGGCGGTGATGGAAATGAAGGTTGATAAAATTTAGAAACAAGGCAACGATTACGCTGAGTGATGGTAGGAGATTAGATGTCAATTTCTTTCTAAGCCATCATTCTGCTCATCACAGTGGTTCTGAGACTATCTATGATGTGCTGAGTTCAGTGCTGTCATTTATATCGCTGCAGGATATTCATTTAAATGAGGTGCTTTTCGTTGCCAAGGCTCAGATAGTCTCTGTTGAACTTCCAGATAGAGAAGTAGTATCCAGTCTATATCTCCGGGAACTCCAGATTCAGGTTGAGATGCTCAATGGTGAGGTTATAGATGGGGAAATACTTATTGACATGCCGCAGACCAAACCAAGACTCAGTGATTTTCTCAACCTACCTCACAAGTTCCTTTATGTTCACCGAGAGCAAGTAGACATTGTTGTCAACAAAGGCTACATAGTTTCACTGAAAGAGAAGTAAAGAATCCGGGCCCAAAGGGGCTTTGGGCTGCCCCTGAGGGGGCTTCAAGGGTATTATCCCTCTTGCGGCAGTCTGCTGGAGTGATGGAGCATCAGAAATTCCAAATCACAAATCACAAATATCAAATGGTTCGACAAGCCGTTCGACAGGCTCACGGTCCTGAGCAGTGTCGAAGGACTCACCACCCTGAGCCAAGCCGAAGGGCAAATCACAATGACCAAAATTCGAAATTCCAAACCTGTTTTTTGTTTCGGTCATTTAATATTGGAATTCGAAACACTTTTGTAATTTGGTGCTTGGAATTTGATATTTTGCAATACTCCAGCAATCCAAAACCACTCGTCACCTTTATCAGCAAAGCCTTTGAACTCTGACCCCTGCAATACGGGATCTTCGACTGGCCCTCAGGACCAGGTTTTTGATTTTGAATAGTTATGGTTGGATTTGCTCTTGTCCTTCCATTTTCTTCTCTGTCATTTTTTGCAAAATTACAATGCTATTTCTGTACATCTCTATAAGAGAATGTGTAGTTTTAATTGATCTTTCTATTTGATGTAAGGCTTCGGTGTCTTTAATTGCCGTATATGCAACCTGAATAGGCCTTAAACTTGATATAGTATTGCTAATAGCATTATCAAGTTCTAATATCCGGTTGTTGATGTACTGCGACTTGTATTCTTCCTTTAAAGCCAATACAGCACCCAGTAAATTACCTTCAAAGTAAGCAACTGTTGCAATGTATTTAAGCTCCGTTGCTGCATCAACAATGAAGTCTTCCTGTGAACCTAGATTGCCTTTCTTTGTTTTCACCTTTTCCAGGAGACTGTCTTTAATACTAAACAACTGCTGCGATTTCTCACCTAACTGTAATGACTGAACCACCAAAGCTGCTGTTGTTGCCTGTAATCTAGGGGGCTTTTCCGGGACCTTTGCCAACGTGTGGGTGGGATAAATCGAAATTAGCATTGCTATTAACAGAACTCTTTTCATCCTATTTTACTCCTTCTGGGAAATTTTTTCCGGTTGCAGGTTACAGGAAGCAGTAATATGGTGCAAGCCCGGATAATTCAGGAATCTGTGTAGCCGGATCGAGGAGAGCGGTGTGCTAAATAGAAAAACCCCCACCGACCCTACAGCCGATGGGGGCCCCAAAGAGGGAAATGGTATGGGTAAGCATTATACTTACCTTGTTGATTTCTTTATGCAAACATGGTGCCAGAGAACAGTTGCGAATAATTTAATTTACAGCCTATTCCTTCAGCTCCGCATAATATAGACCCCAGAGTTCGATAAATGCTTTTACTAACCACGGAGACACGGACGAGTGCTTCGCACTCAAATTCGAAATACGAAACCCTTGCCCTGTGGAATCCCGCCTTCGGCGGGTCCGCGTAGCGGAATTCAACAGGGCGAGCACGAAACAAATCGAGAAATTGAGGAATTAGGGAATTAGGGAATTGAGGAATTCAAAAACGATAGAAGCTTGGGGATTGCCATCATCTTGTTCCTTAATTCGAAAATCCCTCAATACCTAACTTCCTGAATCTCTTCTATTTCCATATTCGGATTTCGGATTTACACTAGAAATGTGCCTCCGTGGTAAATCTTCAACCAGGCTTCCTTAGGCCGCTATAATACGGAGTGAAAAAAATAGGCTTTTTAGCTCTTACCGGAGTGCTCGGCAATCAAATTTCGGAGAAGCTGCCGGTCAGCTGGGGAGATATGTGAGAACTGGACACCAATACCGGAGCCTGGAGAACTTTCATTCACAGTGGTTGCCGTCTTCCAGACCACCTTGGCCGTGATACTCAGCGACTGACGGTGGGGAACCTTAATTACCATTTCAAGATTATCTTCCAGGTTCGACGATTCTCGGCAGAAGATAAAGGCACCACTGGTGCTAATGTTCTGCGTTTCCCCGTTTACTGAGCCACTCAAGGTTTGGATTTGAACGGGCCATCTGACTTTAGCTCTAGGTTGCCCGCGACTCTTGATTCCCAGGACCATTGTTAACTAACCGTCTTTAGTTTTAATTCCTGACTCGAAAAGACTTCACGCCGGGATGGAGTTTACCCTCGCCCATTAATCTTGCCCCTTAATTTTCCAGAGCACTTGAAAGTTACTACCTTTTTAGCCGGCAGCATTATCGGTTCTCCAGTGAGGGGATTCCTGCCCTTTCTCTCGTTTCTTTCCCGGACAGAGAATTTTCCAAACTCGCTTATGAGAACATCCTTACCGTCTTCAAGGGTTTCTTTAATGATTTCAAAAAGGGAGTCGACCAGTGAAGCGGAGAGGCTCTTGGTGTGGCCCACCTGATTGTGGATAACCTCAGCGATGTCTGCTTTGGTTAGGGTCATGACGACTATCCTCCCTTTAAAGCTTCTATTTAACTTGGTGCGTCCAAGCTTCCCTCTAATTGTGATGGTTGAGGGGTCATTATGGCGGGCCAATGCCAGATGAATTTTACCCCCATTCCATGCGGGTTGGCCTCGTCCTCACCAGCGCCTCCATTAGACCACACCACTTGCGCCCGAACTGTAAGTGAGTGGTCAGTGTCCGGGATATTGATGGTCAATGCTACGACCTCATTTGAGCCTACCGGTTTAGAGCAACTGATAAATGCACCCAGCATGCTGAGATTCTTGGTCTCTCCTTGAACGGCCCCCTCCGCAGTCATGGCAGAAACCGGCCATTGGACTTCAGCTCTGGGATAGATTCTTCTGTCATTGCCAATCATTTTCGGCTTCTCTTCCTTAGTTTGATCCCCACCCTTCATGTGGCCAGAGAGAGGCGGCAAATGGGGATTGCCAAACGCTAAAGTACTATATCCTGTATTTTCAAGCCTTTAGCCATATACAACTAGCAAGATGTATGCCATCCAGCTAGAATTAAAGGAAAAAAATTTGTTTTTCACAAATCAGTCCACACTAGCAGCCGGGAATAAAAGTGGAATTTTTCTACCACTTTATGAACTGTATTGACCTATATTCTTGGGTGTGGCATCTGATACAAGATTACATAACTATTCGTAAACAAAGGGAAAAAATTGATTTATCCGGGTTGGTATGAATTGTGTTAATAAAATTATGAACAGAAAGAAACAACAGACAAGAACCCGTGCGCAGGTCCCGTCCTTAACAACCCGTTCAAATAAAAAGAAAGATGTGGGGACGGAGCAGAATCCACAAGTATAAGGGCGGGGTTAGTCAAGCTAAGCGATGAAAACCAGGGCTACCGACTGGACTCCCAGGTGGCCTCTGGGTAATGAGTTCGGTGGACTCCAGTTCGTGAAACATCCGGGTTAGAGATTGTTATTGGAGCAAAAATGAAAAAAAGAAAGAAGAAATCTGGTATCCGAGTGCTGCTAGAAAAGTATAGAGCTTTGTTTCAAACCCCGGAGAAGCAGGACTACTACTCGCAGGAAGATTTCAGTGACGCGGAGAGGAAGTTCCTGAAACATGCACTGGAGCAACGCAGGATTGAAAATCAAGAGGATCTTTTCGAGTAAGACCCACTCCTTCCTACTTGTCCCCATTCACAGCTTCCCGCAGCTTCCCGGAGTATTTAAAGATTACCACATTTCTGGGTGACAGAATAATGGGATCTCCGGTCTGGGGATTCCTTCCCTTCCTCTCCCTTTTTTCTTTCAGCGTGAATTTGCCGAAGCCACTTATGAGCACATCCTCACCGCTTTCAAGAGATTCTTTGATGAATTCGAAAAGGGAGTCCACCATAGTAAGGGATTGTTTTTTGGTGTAGCCCACCGAGCTACTAATGGCATCTGCGATGTCAGCTTTGGTAAGAGTCATGGCTTTTTCTATCCTTCATGATTGTTAAAAAATTAAAAACAACTTGCCACCATTCGGTGTACTTGGAATGTGACCCCTGCAACTTCGTTTATTCAGCAGTGAACACACTCTTACACTCGGGACATATTACCCGTTGCCCCACCCTGGCCCTTAGAAGAATCCTTGCTCTGCACCTTTGGCAAAGTCTGATCAACTGGAACATGGTAGAAACCTCCTTGGTTAAACCTCCCCAGGCTAGCCATCTTCCATGTCGATTCCGCGAGAAATTTTCCTGCAAAATTCAAGCCATACGCAAGTTCGAAGGTCCCAATTCTCTTTGAGCAACTTGGGAACTGTATCGTTGAACCTGTATTTTCTCCGGGTTAAAAGCTTTTTTCGCCATATCTCCGTAGCCATTGAACGATCTGATTAAATCGTCAAGTTGACTTCAGCTTGATAATAATTTACAAGGGATCCAACAGGTTATGCACTGAAATGGTCGGTGACCAGCACGAGTATTGCCCTCCACTGCGCACCCGGTCCGTAGGGCCGGTCTCCGAAGAAGCTCTTAGGCGGATGCGGAGATCCGGGCTGGACAACTATTAGTAGAGAAATAATGTGATCCGGAAAATATCACTTTTCCTAATTTTTTTATTGATAATTTTCTGCCAATCTCTTCATGCTCAACAGACGGGTATTATTCAATCAGACACTGTAGTTATCCTATTCGAAGAACCTCTTAGAGTTGCTGCCGAAGAGGCCTTCGATATCTTTCCCAAGATAAAAACTGATTTAGAGAATATTTTCGATTGGGAATTGAAATTCAGAACAACAATAGTGTTAATCAATGATCGGGAGAAATTTCGGCAGATGACGGGCAACAGTCTTGTTGTTGCCTACGTTGTTCCTCAGAAAGATCTGATGGTAATTGACTATACTCAAACGAACACAGACCCCTTCAGTCTAAGAACAATTATGAAGCACGAACTATGTCATCTTGCTCTTCACAATCAGATTAGGAAAGCCAGACTACCTAGATGGCTTGATGAAGGGATTTCTCAGTCGGTCAGTGATGGGATAGCAGAGATCGTAATGAGCAGGAAAAGATCGCTTCTGGATGGCGCCGTGCTGTCTGAGAAGCTTTTCAGTATCAGGAGTTTGAATGACACCTTCCCTGGGTCCGAAGAATCCCTCCTTCTGGCCTATGAGCAGAGTAAGAGCTTCGTTGACTTCATCACCCATGAATTTGGCAAAGATGGGATTATAAATCTGCTCAAGCACCTGACCGATGGCGATGACATAGAGGTTGCAGTCCGGAAAAGTTTCTCCGTTTCCTTCGATGAGCTTGAAAGAAGATGGCAGAACAACCTGAGAAAAAGGATTACCTGGTTCACCTATCTGGCCAACAACCTATATGGAATCCTTTTCTTCTTCGCAGCATTGATAACCATCGGTGGATTCGTGCGGGTTTTAGTCAAGAAGAAACAATACGGAAAAGAGGAGGAGTCGCAGGACACTTAGCGCCAAGCACATAGCGACTTTCGATTCGCTAGTCACAGATCGTTTATCGTTAACCACCATCAGTTGGCAGTGTCCAGATAAATTCGAAATCCGAAAAGTCTCCGTCTCGCCGTTTCTCCGCGTCCCCGTTTCGTCCCGCTGTGCCTAGTGCCTAGTGTCTACTATTCATTGGCTGCCCCAAACGCAGTAACGATATAAGCAGAGCCAGGTTCGGGTGGACACCAAGGTAGAGCAAAGCTACCAGGGGAAAGTGAATCCAAAAAGGCGTAAGCAACCCACAAACAATAATAACCGTGGTCCGGCTGCCCTTACCAGCGTATTCCGGTCTTCGATAATCCAACTGGAGGCTGGCTGCGCGGGCGGTGGCATAGCTGACCTGGCTGGATCCGGCCGCCGCCAACCCTCCAAACAGAATGAGCCAGCTCGGGCTCAGAACTATCCCTAACAAGTCCACACCCACCGAAAAACGCAGGCAGTAGAGAAGAATGCCGAACAGCAAGGAGAAGTCCATGTAGCGGTCCAGTACCGAGTCCAGGAACGCCCCCTCTGAACTCTCCTTATCAGTCAGCCTGGCAACCTGACCATCCACGCCATCGAGGATTTGGGCAACTGCGGCCAGCAGGCCGCCCACCCAGGCCAGGCCAAGCCCGAAGGCAAACCCAGCACTTACTCCCAGACAGACGGCCAAGAGGGTCAAAATTATGGGTCTGATTTCCGGCATTTGTTGCACAATTACGGTTGACAGCGGAGCGGAGAAATAGATCTTGATAAACTTCAATACGAACCGGTCTGTGGGTTTAGTTTTCCAACTCATGTCTCGCCCCCTAGCTTGCGACGCAGATACCGAGCTACAGTTGGTGGTACCATATGCTCCCAGTCTCCACCTGAGGCAAACAAAGAGCGGAGCCGCTGGCCGCTGATCCCTTTTTCCAGACTGTCTTCCACAACCACTTCAAAACCAGCCGCACGAAACCTCTCCGCCTTCTGACTTTCCCAGGGAGAATAGGTGACGACAAACATGGCGGTGCCAGACGGTATGTAGTGGCGCCAGCGGTCTGGATGATGTATCGGCAAGGGTACAACAAAGATCCGCTCCATGGGATACCCCTCTGCGCGGAGAGTCTTTTGAATCATCATCAGTCTTTCCGTGAAGGTGAAAGGATTTTCGTCCGGAAGGTGACGGTGCTGATTCAGTTCGTCTGCCTGAATCGTGCTTGGGTCAGGGTTTGTGATACCCACAAGAACATTTTCTGATCGTTCCCAGGCCAAACGAAAATAGCGAAGATGCTCAAGGTGGAAAGGCTGGAACCGCCCGTGAACCATACCGTATTTGTAGCGCATATTACTACCTCACAGGGGTAATATTAGATTTCAGATTGTAGATTTGAGATTGTAGATTTGAGATATTCGAGGCTCGATGAGTGCTGAGCTCTGCTGCCAGCTAGTCGTATAGGATTTCCCAGTTGGCGTGAAACGAACTGTCGATGAAACTGTATCTGTATTCCATGGTCTTGCCCCTTCCGGGAACCGTGGAACTTTCAGGCTGCCAGTATCGTATGTAGATGGCCGGCATGAGGCCGGGTTCGAATCCTTCCTCCTCGGACCCATCGATCCAGACCTCCTTCTCCTCTATAATCTTCCAGATGGTTCCATGCTTCTTGCTCCTGATTCTTTCGCCAACCCTGGGCAGTTGCAGCTTTTCTCGTAGCGCCTTGAATCGGTAGCTCGTCAGTTTCTCCTCTTCCAGAATGGGTTCGCCCATGAGGATGATCCCAATGGCACCCAGAGGAGCGGTCACCAGGATGCTGAGCACCGCCACCGCCAGAATTACCTCGCCACCCGCCACCCCGGCCTCCAGAGGCACAGCGCCGATAGCCGCCTGCACCGTGGCTTTGGGCACGTAGGCAACTACACAAAATAGCCGCTCTTTCCAGGTGTAGTCAGTTCCCAATACCGAAATATAGGTGCCTATTGATCTGGCCACCAGCCCGATGAAAATGACCGCCAAGCCAGCTGCCCCCGCCTTCCAGGCCACAGATACATTCACCTGAGCTCCCACCAGTACGAAAAGCAGCAGTTCCGCAAAAACCCAGAGCTTCTTTAATTTCTGGGAGATAATGTGAGCAATGGCTTCTTCTTTCTCCAGGATTATGAAGCCGATGGCCATCACCCCCAGCAGGGCGGCAATGGGAACCACTCCGTGGGCCACCTCCTCCAGCCACATCAAACCTATGGATGTCCCCATGACCAGGAGGGTGCGCCTGGGTGGTTGCCAGTCGTACTTTAGAAAGAGCTTGTAAAGCAAGTATCCCGGAATTAAACCCACGACGATTCCCAGGACAATGGAGATGGGTATTCCTGCCAGTTGCCAGGCAATGTTCACCTTGTGCCCACCATACATACCCAGGAAGATGGTAAAGAGGACGATTACGAAGACGTCGTCCACAGAAGATGCCGCCAAAATCATGGTGGGGATTCCCTTTTTGGCTCCTTTACCCCGTTCCATGAAGTCAATCATCAACGGCACAACCACAGCCGGGGAGACCGCACCCAGAATGCTGCCCAGAATGGTGGCCTCCAGCAGCGAGATCTTCAAAAAGTAGGGCGCCACCGCCATTACCGCGGCAATCTCAAAGACGGCCGGTAAGGCCGACATGATAAGTGCTGTTTTGCCTACCCTACGCAGGGTGTCTCGCCGCAGCTCAAATCCTGCCCGCAAAAGAATCACAATGAGAGCGATCTTGCGAAAATCAGCCGAGACCTGCATCATCTCCGGCCGCATCAACCCTACGACATGAGGCCCCACCAGAACCCCGACGATAAGCATGCCAACCAGGCCAGGGAGTTTGAACTTGCGGAACAGGATATCCGCTGCCAGGCCACAGACCACGATCAACGCCAGGCTTACTGCCATAACCATCCTCCGAAGAACCACAAAAAGACAAAGACCAACTCTGTGAGCGAAAATAGTCTACAGCTTTCGAATCGTGCCGTCCAGTGCTTCAAGTTCCCTTTTGAGCACCTCGAGCTGCCGGTGTTGCGCGGCGATGAGTTTGGTGGCCTCTTCAACCTCGGCCGCGCTTGCTGTCTTCAGCTCCATTGCCTTGTCGATAGCTTTCTCGATCCCCTCTTGGGTGGCATCAATGGTCAAATTCAACTCCCAGCGAAATTTCAGGAAGCTCTTGTTGATCCGGTCCATGAAATCCCAGCGCACCCTGCCGCTGTTCTTGTCGATCTTTTCGCCCATTTTCTTTTGCAGGTCTCTGAGCACCATGGATTGAGAAAAGTTTCTAGGTAAAATCTTCTGGGAGAAAAATTCAAACGCCCCTTCCAAGTCA
>WOR8_10002845_pt1 | contig 26885 bp, 19 predicted proteins | sample DeeMarSeWOR38_10_FD_19890 | JGI IMG/M metagenome (IMG submission 19890) | reverse complement strand
ACAACGTGAATCTCGACAAGGCTCGCCGTCTGCTCTGGCCCATCAAGCAGAAATATGGGAAAAAGATTTCCTGGGCCGACCTGATGATCCTCGCCGGCAACTGTGCACTGGAGTCAATGGGATTCAAGACCTTCGGCTTCGGCGGCGGACGCGAGGATGTATGGGAACCGGAAGAGGATATTTATTGGGGTTCTGAAGATGAATGGCTGGCTACGAGCGATAAGCCCAAGAGCCGTTACACTGGAGATCGGGACCTCGAAAATCCCCTTGCCGCTGTGCAGATGGGCCTGATTTACGTAAATCCGGAAGGTCCGGACGGAAATCCGGATCCGGTGGCTTCGGGTCGTGATGTCCGCGAGACTTTTGCTCGTATGGCCATGAACGACGAAGAGACCGTCGCTCTCGTCGCAGGCGGACACACATTCGGCAAATGTCATGGAGCAGGCGATGCGACCCATGTCGGTCCGGAACCTGAGGCCGCTCCCATCGAGGAGCAGGGGCTCGGATGGAAGAGCAACTTCGGCAGCGGTAAAGGTGGTGATACCATTAGCAGCGGCATCGAGGGCGCCTGGAAGCCAAATCCCATCAAATTTGACTTGGGCTATCTGAGGATTCTGTTCCAATATGATTGGGAGCTGGTCAAGAGCCCGGCCGGTGCAAATCAGTGGCTAGCCAAGGATGTAAGCGAAACAGATATGATAGTTGATGCACATGATCCTTCGAAAAAGCACCGACCTATGATGACCACGGCAGACCTATCGCTGAGGTTCGACCCGATCTACGAGCCCATCGCACGGCGTTACCTGAAGAATCCCAAGGAATTCAAGGACGCCTTTGCCCGAGCATGGTTCAAACTGACCCACCGCGACATGGGCCCACGATCACGCTACCTTGGCCCGGAGGTTCCGTCTGAGGAACTGATCTGGCAGGACCCGGTGCCCGCTGTAGATCACGAGCTGATCGACACACAGGACATCGCTGACCTAAAGGGTAAGATCCTCGCTTCTGATTTGTCTGTATCTCAATTGGTCTCAACGGCCTGGGCATCGGCATCCACATTCCGCGGATCCGACAAACGCGGTGGTGCGAACGGTGCTCGCATTCGTCTTGCGCCACAAAAGGATTGGAAAGTCAACGAACCGGCCCATCTGAATTCTGTTCTGAAAACACTTGAGACAATTCAAAAGGAATTCAATAGCGCGCAGTCAGGTGGTAAGAAAGTTTCGCTCGCTGATGTAATTGTCCTGGGTGGATGCGCAGGTGTCGAACAAGCAGCGAAGAATGCCGGTCACGACGTGACAGTTCCCTTCACGCCGGGACGCACGGATGCATCGCAGGAACAAACCGACGTGGAGTCATTTACCGTACTCGAACCGAAAGCAGACGGATTCCGTAACTACCTCAAGGCCAAATACAGCGTATCGGCAGAGCATCTGCTGGTGGACCGTGCGCAATTGCTGACGCTTACCGCTCCGGAGATGACAGTTCTTGTTGGTGGTATGCGCGTCCTGAACGCTAACTTCGGACAGTCTCCGCACGGCGTTTTCACTAAACAGCCGGAAGCGCTCACCAATGACTTCTTTATGAATCTGCTTGATATGGGTACGGAGTGGAAGCCAACCTCCAAAGACGAGGATGTGTTCGAGGGTCGTGATCGTGCAACGGGCGAACTTAAGTGGACCGGCACCCGTGTCGACCTTATTTTCGGTTCGAATTCCCAACTCCGGGCCGTCGCGGAAGTTTATGGTTGTGAGGACTCCCAAGAAAAATTTGTACATGACTTTGTAGCGGCGTGGAACAAAGTCATGAACCTTGATCGCTTCGACCTCGCCTAATTGTGGCCTATTTATACAAAGCGGATAAAGACTATGGCGATGGGATTTTTAAAGTAAACGACCACAGGTTAAAACCGGTGGCGTTTATTACAACAGGTTTCGCCTATCCACTTTAGGCAGCTATTTCCATCCACGAGTCGAAACTGGTAATATTGAAATCGGAAGAATAAAAGGAGATCATATTACCAGCATTTAGGATACCATTTTGAGTATTAGCAAAAACAGAAAAATTACTCGAGAAGAGTTGATTTATGCGACTATCAAATTCTCTACAAAAAACATACTTGTTTTATACCGAGCTTTCTGATATACTTCTTTATAGTGAAAACACATTTACAGGGCTGAGGTTATCTCGCTTTTTCCTCTCCCTCCGCACCTCAGTCCTGTTTTACTTATTAATCGCGCCAGAATTACTACACACATTTTTTATATAAAACTAAACCAGACAATAGAAACGTTAGTAACAATATGGTGGTTGGATTCTTAATTGACATTCTAAGCGCCTTAGCATACAATCTTTCACCATAAGAATCATTACTGCCTTTGGAGAAAAATTATGAAATGTCAAAAGGGACATCATCGATATCTACCTATTGTTATAACTGCTTTGATTACATGTCAGGTAACACTTTGCTGTACACAAGCTATATGGGGTAATGAGAAAACCAAATCAGAAAATCGGGCGGATGCTGTCCGTGCTTTAGTTTCACATCTTGGACTAGGTGAAGGCTCTATTATTGCCGATATCGGGGCAGGGAATGGGAGGGACACATGGGTGTTTGCTGAGATCGTAGGAGAAACTGGTAAAGTTTTTGCTGAAGAGATTGACGAAGATAAGGTTAAATCATTGAAAGATTCAGCAAAAAAGAAAAATCTTACCCAGGTTATTGCCATGCTAGGCAGTAGTTCCAGCCCTTGGTTACTTCCAAATTCTAATGATTTGGTCTATATGAATCGTGTCTATCACCATTTTGCAAAGCCCAGAGAGATGCTGCGAGGAATATGGCGCTCGTTGAAGCCAGGTGGCTATCTGGTAGTTATTGACCAAAGACGTGGTACTTTACGAGACTGGGTTCCGCGGTATGAACGTGAGAAGAGGCACTACTTGATCGCTGAAACAACTGTGGTCAGGGAGGCAAGAGAAGAGGGATTTATATTTGCAGAATGTGCAGAAGAGTTCTGGCACGAGGAAGATGCTTTTGTCCTTGTTTTTCAGCGCCCTGAGAAAATAAGACATCCCGGTATTGATCCGGATCGATTCCGATCCTTCTCAGTCGATGATTGTTGTCATCTGTTTCTTCCCCCTACAGGCCGTTATGAGAATCCAGTATTTATCGCACTGGGAGAGGCGAGGAAACTAATGGTCCCAATTCTTAAGCATTCAAATGGCGCAGGGCTTGACATTGTATTGGAAGAATGGGCGACACAGAAAGACGAGAGACCTTCATTGCCTCCAGGTATTTTACTGCCTTCTATACTAACAAATAACGGCGATCCAAATTTTCCAAATGAGCCGATTGATGTAGTTTTCTTCCTGGACAGCTATCATCTGCTGTTTCATAGCAAAAACTTACTCGATCAAATTCATCAGAACTTGGCTCCAAATGGACTTGTTTATATTCTGGACCGTAAAGCCAATATGCCACTATCTCGCAGACAAGCAAGCCATCGTAGGAAGATACCACCTAAGATGGTAGAACAGGAAATGACAGAGGCAGGCTTTATTCTGCGGTTTCGTGGTCCAAGGATTACGCGGGATCGTTTCCTTTTAGTTTTTAGTAAGAAACCATGATACATTAGACCGATCCTGACTATAGAGTGATCGTGTGTTTGAACAGAATCCAGATACACATAGGGAAATCACGACAATATAATCGTGTTACCTTTCAATATAACTTGTGGGGATAAAGGAGAAAGTAAGATGGATCAGAAAATCGTTGATTTATACAAAGAATATACCGATGACTCATTAGATCGCCGTAACTTTTTTAAGAGAATAGCTTGTATTACTGGTGGGGCTGTTGCAGCTTACACAACGCTAACTCAACTAACAGCTAATACTGCAGTTGCCGAAATAGTGTCAAAAAATGATCCGCGCCTGCATACAGAAACAGTACTGTATTCGGGTCAAACCGGAGATATGCGCGCTTACTGGGCCAGGCCAAAGGGCAAAGAAAAACTGCCTGGTGTAATCGTTATTCACGAGAACCGTGGTCTAAATGATCATATTCGTGATGTAGCAAGACGAATGGCCTTGGAGGGATTTTTAGCTATTGCACCTGATGCGCTGTCTCCATTGGGGGGAACACCAGAGGATTCGAATGAGGCACGACCTAAGTTTCGTGAGCTTGACGGAGAAGATACGATTAAGAATTTTGTTGCCGCTGTGAAGTATCTGAAGACACATCCTTTATCGACTGGAAAGGTTGGTTGTACAGGTTTCTGCTGGGGTGGAGGAATGACAAATCAGGTTGCTGTGCATTCACCAGATTTATCGGCGGCAGTTCCCTATTACGGAAGTCAACCTTCATCCGACGATGTGCCGAAAATTAAAGCATCATTACTTTTGCATTATGCCGGATCGGATAAGCGAATTAATAGCGGTATTCCGGTATTTGAAAAAGCTCTAACACTGGCCAAAATCGATTATAAACTCTATGTATATGAGGGGGCACAACATGCGTTTAATAACGATATGAACGAATCTAGGTATCACAAGGAAGCGGCTGAGCTTGCCTGGAAGCGTACAATTACTTTTTTCAAGGAAAAGCTCATCATATAATATTAAAACATTGAATATATCTCATAAGATATGTTCGACGAATTATCTGTCAATACAGCAGAATTTGTACTTTTTACCACTGCCACAGGGACATGGTTCATTCCGGCCGATTTTGTCGGTGTCATGAGAGCCTGATTGATGAAACACCATCGGTTGTTGCTTGGGTTTTTGCTGACGCCATTGAGCAGCAACCTCTAAAACGAAAGGTTGGCAATGGGTGAAAAACTGTTTATAACCAGCACACAGATAATTGAGTCCCGATTCTCCTTCGGGTGTTTTTATAAAGCGATTCTTTAAGCAGCCACCATTGCACATGGCTTTGACATCACATGTCAGACAGTAGGAAGGTAAACTCTTCAGTTTTGCCAGCCCAAATGACTTCTGGGCTGGGCATTCAAGTAATTCTACTAATGAATTTTGCTGGATGTTTCCAAGGCGATGTTCAGTATCTACAAAGTGGTCGCATGAAAAGAAATCTCCATTATGTTCGATGACCGGTATATCACCACAGGTCTCACGAAATATGCATAAAGAATGTTTCTGCCCAAAGGCCGTTCGAGTAGCTTCCTCGAAAATCTGTACCTTAATCCTCCCAATGTCTTGAGAAATCCACTCATCAAAAATTGTACAAAGGAAATCACCCCAGGCTTTTGCTGGTACTGTTAGCTGGCTGATACTACCTTCTGCCTCTGGAAGCGATTCTACAACTGGAAGAAAGCTTATGTATGGAGCTTCGATCAGCTTAAAGAATTTATACACCTTTAAGGGATATTTGACATTGTCTGAATTAATCACGCATAGGATATCACAATAAACTCTGTGCTTTCTTAAAAGTTCATACCCACGCATTGTTTTCTCATGGGTAGGTTTCTGGTCTCTGGTTAGACGATGCTTGTCATGGAATTCTTGTGGTCCATCAAGACTGAGTCCAACAGAAAAACCCTCTTTGGCTAAAAATCGACACCATTCTTCATTCAGAAGGATCCCATTGGTTTGCATTCCATTCGTAATGCGTTGATTTGCAGGTTTATGCTTATCCTGCAGAGCGACAATTTTTTGGAAGTAATCCAATCCCAAGATAGTAGGTTCTCCGCCATGCCAGGAAAAGCGGATCTCTTCATTATTAGAAGCTTTTATGTGCTGGACAATATAGTTTTCCAGGATATCTTCCGGCATACGAAAGGACTCGCGACTTGGGTATAGATGTCTCTTCTGTAGATAATAGCAATAATGACAATCTAGGTTGCAGATAGGACCAACTGGTTTTGCAAAAATCTGAAAGTCACGAGATGCTTTAACCGTATTCGTGTCCAATTAGTGTTAACCTCCACTTATTGATTTGTAACAATATTTTTTATATGTATATTTCGACATCAATAATAGAGTTGGTAAAGATTCTAATAGTTTTTCGGATATCTAAAAAGAAATCCTATTCTTAGACTTTTCGTCAATAACATTTATTCCACTATTTAATTTCCCATTTATCGCATCCATTCGATACGGCTTACTGGGATCGTAATATTCTTTATTGATGTCTATATCTGCATATAGAATTCCTGGTTTGTTGTGGGGTAGCTTTTGCTCAACAAGTCCATCCGGTTTAATAAAATGGCAGGGCCAACTATATGGTGCACTGGAATTTGTTAGCGACATGAAAAATGAATTAGTGGCTGCGCGTACCTGGGCCGAAACCGGCATAATTTTAGAATGGATACAATTTTCGTTATGGCGTGCATTGTAAAATGATTGGAATATAATATCCACACCGAGTTTGCGATATTCCCGGTATAGCTCTGGGAAACGAACGTCGAAACATATCAGCAATCCGCATTTAATACCGCTAATTTCAAAATCCACAAAATGGTCTCCAGGAGAATAATATTTCAAATCCCCACCGGTACAAAACCGTTTGTCATAACGGTCAATAATCTTTCCGCGTGGATCGATGACGTAAAGCGAGTTGTGTGGTTTGTTATTACCGCTCAATTGATGCGAACTTCCTAATATGATCCACATTTTAAGCTCTTTGGCCAAGTCCATAATTGATTTCGTTTCTTTGCGCAGTAATTCCCAATCCAATTTTTCAATTTTTTTCCAATCAGCGCCGCCATAACCCGACAATGCACATTCAGGAAAGTGAACAAGCTCGGCGCCATTCACTTTTGCTGTCCGCATTTGTTTTTTTATCCAGTTTGCATTCTCCGAGATTTTCCCGTTTACTGCAAACTGGCAAGCAGCAATGCGCAGTTTTCCATTTGGTTGTTTAAAATCAGCTTCATAATGCTCCATGAGGTCGTTTGTATTTCCTTCAAACCAATAAATCTTACCCCTAAAAGCTCTCTTAGAAAATGGAGGAATGCCACCAATATTAATAATGGAGTGGAGGCAGTCGGCCGGATGATGATTGGTGACGTGTGAGCTATTTTCCCAATTAATGCCGCATACCCATTGGTCGGATTTATCCATACGGGTGATCAGAGGAAAATCGATTGGCGCAAGCATTTCCGCTTTATACGGCCCAACATGGCTCTTAGGTTGTCCGTTTGTACGTAAAAAATCGATGCCCACTCCAGCCGGAGTTCTTGCACCCACAGCTTCTTTTTGAGCCATAAGACATTCCCATTTACCATTCCGTACTATATAAGTGAGGCTGGTTTTTAAAGCGCCTTCTTGTTCCCACAAATCGTATTCACTGAAAGCTGGTGTCAGAGCAATGGTTTTCCGCCACTGCGAACCATTGGTTTCGCCGGTCATCCGAAAGCATTGTTGCACACCATAATATTCAGGCAAACCTTCGCCAAATGTTCTAACAACCAAAAGGATTTCAATGCCGTCATTGACCGGACTCATGTAAAAGGTCCAGTTTTGCTTTACCCAAGACTCATCTTTTGGAATTAGTTGTGTGAAAACAAATATTCTGGGATTATTCTTATATCGATCTTCCAATTGGGATACAATGTTAAGATCAAATCCGCCTTGCTGAGGAGAAAGGGGGACTTCTCCATATGGTATTGGTGAGTGTTCAAAAAAACGGTAACCAATTCGGTTTCCTGAGTGTTGACTGTTTAAAATAGTGGCAAAATTATCTTTGACTATTTTGATATCAAAGTGAATATCTTGTGCACATATCGAATTTATAAAAACAAAAAAAAGCATGGAAATTTTTGATACAATTTTCATATTATTAACCTTTCACTTCCTGCTTATATCACGTAAAACTTTTACCAGAAAATAGATGCTAATGATAACCTAAAAAAGCTTGATAAGTAAAGCCGACAAATTTTAATCTAAAAGCAGTCTAAATAAAATTTAGGACAAAAAAATTAGAATTGATTATTTGCTCCTACTTCGTGTCTGTTTAGAAGCGATTTCTACAGGTGTCTTGATAGCCAACACCATGGTCACTGCTCCAAGTGTGGCAACTAGCAGAACCGCCATCATGGAAAAAAGAACGCACGTGGCTGCCATGGTAAACAAAAAAATACTGATTAGGACGCGAACAAACCTTTTGCGAATCCCCAAGGCAACCGCGAAAGTAACGATGGAAGTTACAATCATAAGATAGGTTAGAAATGAGAGTAGAACCGTGATGTCAGAGTCACCCATGACTATTCTCCTATTCCATCTGTGCCATTTGGACTTCCCCTTATAACGATAAACAGAATAACCACGACTATTGGGATAAAGACTATTCCAAAATATTTTAGCAGTAAAGATGGCTCAGAGCAACAGAATAACAAGCCGGAAAAAGCCATAAAGTAACGAGCAAAACTGTCGAAAACAGAAGCTGTTAAAAAGTGATATAATACCTTTTTTGAGAGTTATAGATACCACAATTGACATGGTGACACATTGACTTCATTTTGACACTACAGGCACTGATTTTTGCCCTATCAAGTTTTAAAAATGCCAGATTTTGAACTAAAGACAAATATTTTTGTATCGCTGTCGTATTCAATGACCGATGTTAAAATTTTGTTTTTGATGCCTCAAGGAAAAAATTGCTAGAGTAGGGATTTTAGTATTTAATTTTGAGATCTTCATAGGTGACAACTTTCGCTTTAAGTAAGGCCGCAGGTTTGAGGTTAAATATTTAGTATATCTAGCGTTTCATATTGCCTATCGAGTATTATTCGGCTTTCGAAGCCAAGCCATTTATCTAACACAGTCGAGTAAACACGGCGGAAGTCGGTGTGGAATTTCATAGCCCCGTTATCCAGATCAGTTAGGCTGGGATGCGATCCGACAAGACCGCTTTTTAGTTTGCTGCCGGCCATGAAGATAGGGGCGGCCGCACCATGCCCGGTGCCACGCCGACCGTTTTCTTTGACAGTCCTTCCGAATTCGGAGATTGTCATCAACAATACCCTGTCCAGAAGCTTGTCTTTTTTCAGGTCATATATGAAAGCTGCTAGCGACTCGGACAATTGGTGCAGCAAGGCGCAGTGGTTGCCTAATTGGTTGGCATGATTATCAAAACCACCGATTCCGCCGCCGCCAAGCTCAGTGAAAAATATCCTGATGCCGACGTCGGCACGAATCAATTGGGCAACGGTACGGAAAGTCTCGGCAAGTCGGAACGCCGGGTATTCAGCAGTATTGGTTGCTTTAACCACCGCCTCGATTTTTCGACTGTTGGCAGTGGCATTCTCCGTGCAGTCCCGCAGGTGGTTGAGCAGTGGGTTGTCTTTGTCCGCGCGGAAAGACTCGACCGCCCGCTTTCGTTGTGATTCGCCCGGTGCCGGATCGATAGTTAGATCATCCGGCGACTGGATAGACGGGATGATTACATGTTCGGCCTTCATGCCAAAAGGCTGAACTATCGGCCCTACGAATACGGAGGGCATGTCCTTTTGATTTGTGTGCCAGACGCTGTCTGCTGCCCGGCCCAGCCAGCCCGTTTGGCAATTAGGATTTTCGGGTTGGGCAGTATGCCAGTGGCGCATCGCGACGTCGTGAGAACGATCCGAATTCGGGTAGGCCACGCCCTGAACAATGCTCAGGTGTCCGTCCTTGTACAGACGTGAAAACGCTTCCATTCGGGGATGGAAGCCCAGATACGAGTCGATCTTGTGGATGTCTTTGGATCGAAAGCGTAGCGTAGGACGGTTTCGTGCGTATTCATCGTCGGCGTATGGAACCACCGTATTGAGCCCATCATTGCCGCCCGACAGTTGAACGACCACCAGGACTGTGTCGCGGTCATCTTGCTGAGCAGCGCCGGCCGTCGCGGCACGGAGCAGCAAATTCGGCGCCGGCGATGCAAACGACAGCATCGTTGCCGCTCCCATAGTGGCCTTCAAGAAATCGCGTCGTGTATAGGACATTGTATTACCTCCCAATTTAAGCCAACTGGAATTCAGGAAGTGTGACAATTGCGTACGCAAGAGAACGTGTTTGTTCTTCCATGCCATCATCCTTTCCACTGACAGGTTTCTGCAGCGAATCGTAGACGTCGGAGTCAAGGTCGCTTTGCAGCAAAAGATCGAGCAGAAACCGCCGGGCTGATTCAGGCGTAGTGCACCCGTGCCTTTGGGCGATGGCCCGGGGATTGAGCTTATTGCCGTACGGGCCCTTGCCCTGCAGCAATGCCGAGGCAAGGTTTTGGCGAGCGACTATCGCCGTGCTGTTGATCCAGTGCATTCCGCCGGCCCAGCCTTTGATGGTCGGTGGGTTGTAAAGATCCTGGCCGAGATCAGTAAGGTCATTCGCGAGCTGTGTAGTGGAGATCGATCCTTCCAGAGCATTGACTATACCAATGGCAAACTCCACTGGGCCTTTAATTCGCCTGCGATAAGCCGCCGCGGAGAAGAACAGGTTGGACCGTAACATTATCTCCACGAGGTTTAGTATATTGTAACCATCAGCGAAAGATTTAGCCAGCGGGGCAATCAAATCCTCTTCGGGTAGTTCAGTCTCGCTGATTAGCCAGCGGTACAGCTTGCGGACGATCCGGCGTGACGTTGCCGGCTGTTCGAGTATGATTCGCAGCACATCGTCGCGAGTGAAGTTTCCTTTCCGGCCGAGGATTTGTTTTTCATTATCATCGTGCTCGCGAGGAATATAGCGCAGCTTGCTCCTGAGCACGAACCATCCGGTAAAGGCCCTGGAAGCTTCCTGTAAATCTTTTGCCGTGTAATGACAATGCCCCAAGGTGAAGTTTTCCATGAGTGCTCGCGCAAAGTTTTCATTCGGGCGTGCTTTGCGATTGGCCTCAGCGCCAAGCCAGATAAGCATGGCGGGATCTTGTGAGATACCTTCCAGAAGAGTCCGGAACGAGCCCAGAGCCTGGCTGCGCAGAAGCCGGATCTGCTGTTGCATCAAACGGGCGTTCTTGACCTCTGTGGCGTTAGTGGCGAAATAGCTGTGCCAGAACAGCGTCATTTTTCCCAGCAGCGGATACGGAGTCTGAATCATCCGCCGCAACCACCACGCTCGCAACTGGTCTACCGAGCCGGTGACCGCTTCATAATCGTCATAGGTGCGATTGAATTGAGTCGCCTTGGACTTTGGTCTCAGCAGCTTGTCGATGGTTCGCTGCGGCCCGTCCGAAAGTGCCTGCTGCAACTGCTCCCAACCGGCTCCGAAAGCTGCACGCCGGTAAAGGTGCCCTGCCAGAGCGAGATTCCAGGGTCGCTCGGCATCTGGTTCATATACAGCCCAGGCCCAACTGGGATCTTTCAGTTTGTCAATTTGAGCAGCCATCGAACGTTTGTGTATATCTCCTGTTACTGTAAGTTCAGATTTATTTTCAAACGCGCCTGTGTCAAAGATTCATTCATGCCAATTCCCAACTCAACATGTTTCACAAATCTTGCCAGAGCAATGAGCATATCGATCCCGGCTTCGGCCTGTTCTTGTGTATTGCCCTTTTTGACCATATCGCCGCGAACCAATGCCTGGCGATTGGCTTGTAAAATCGAAGCTAACTGACATCCTTCAATTTCGAGCAGGCTATGGGTTTGGGCCAACGGCTTGCCCGCCTGCTTGAACTCCCAGTTCAGGGCATCGACAAGGTCTCGGGCCAAACCATCGGTCGAACTGAAGATCACGTATCCGCCCGGCATTGCTAATGTCGGACGAATATTGAATCGCTGGTCAAGCTTTGTCTTGTCCTCAATTCCGGCGGTGGAGAAGTAGGCTAAGGTTAGTTTTGTCTGGGCATGTATGGGACGATCGATGATCAGTCCCGGCATCGCCTGCTGTCCACGCGTGAAGTTGACCAGACCGATGGCCTTTTGCCACGCTTCTTCAACTACCTCGTCGAAATCCTCCGGATTACGAAGCCGCAAGATCGCGGCAAAGGCCGGCAGCTTTGTCATTGGCGTACCGATCTCCGGATCGTATTCCTGCTCGGCAACTACAAAACGGATTTCAGGTCTGGTCTCTGCTAAAACTTCATTAGTCAGGTCTCGCCCGCTGAAAAAAATACCCATCATATTTTCGAAGAAGATTAAGCCGGATGTGCGCTCGGGGAAAAGCTCGTCCTTGGCAGCGTAAAATTGATGCAGATCCCGGTAGAAAGTCATTGCTGCAATACGACGCGGCACAGATAAGTTCAGCAAAACACCCTCGTCAGACTCCTTTGGCAAAGTAAAGGCGGCGGGACTTGTTTGAGCGATCCTCGCGCCATCCACCAATGCTTGGCAGATGAGCGTTTGGTCCTCTATGTGCAGCCCCAACGCCAGCCAATTCGAATCGCGTATCGCCTCGACAATCCCGGCGAAAGTAAGTGCTGCTAAAGGATTTTTGCCCGCCTGACTAAGAAGCTGAGTAACGTCGGGAATTTGCATGAGAAGCTTGAGGTCAGCAAAGGCAGTCGCGACGGCATCAGGCTTCGCCTGGCGTTTCGCAGCCTGATAGCCGGATTTCGACGCCAAACTTGCGCTTTCTGCTTTAGAGCGAAGCTCCAGGACGGCCTTGAGTCCTTCCGGGCGGTTGGAAAGTATGAACCGCTTGCCAATGATAGCATGCGCTTCTTTGCCGTCGAACGTCCATGCGGTGACATCCTCGGACTGCGTAGATGCCACCCGGCCGGGCTGGCCCTGTTTCTCGGCTTCGGACCGGGCCATGCTGATAAGCATCTCATGAAGCCGCCTAAGGAGCTGCTCATCTTCGGCGTCGATTATGAGCAATACCGTATCTTCCGGACAAACGGCAAACGTAATACCGCCACCGGTGAGTTTTGCCATGCCGGTTCGCCAGTCCGTGTCCAATGCGGTCTCAATAAAATTGACCAGATTGAGGAGTTCCTGGAACTGCGGTTTGGATACCTGCTGTTGGTATAGTGGTAATGCTGTAATAGCGGCGGTTGCTTTCTCGCCGGCAAGTAATTCAAGCAAAGCTTTCGGCTCAGACATTTCTAAGCAAATCACCGCATCTTGTGGAATCCACTGGATCGCCGGAGGTAAGTTTTGCCCCACCGAAACACTCTGCAATACCAATACCACTGACATAAGGATTAATGTAAGTCTAAATTTCGCAGACACGATATACCTCCAACGCTTATTGTAGCAATTGTTTATATTTCACGTCAAGCTGGACAATGATACCAGATGATTGTTACCAAATTGTTACGGTTTTGTCTTTTTTATGATTTTTCCAATTTTTATTTCTTCGATTTCATGTCACAAATCCCGCCAATAGAAGCATAGGCTTGCCAGAATAACGGATGCGATGGTCGGCAGCCCGTATCCCAAAGACACACGAAACAAAGACAAATCGTCGAATTTTTCACCCTCGAAGAAATCGGGTTTACTCGCCTTTGGCTTAGATGGGGCTCCGGAAAGTACGCTGAAAAAGTTGGATACCTGGTCGGAGAAAACTTCGGTATCATGTACTTTGGTGTTGTTCTTCGCTTCGGCATCGGTCTCTTGCCAGGGACGGCGAAGTTGAGTGGATATCGCCCGGTTTAAACTAATAGGCGAGAGCTCCTCCAACGAGAAGATGCTCAAAATCAGTCCGATGGGATACCAGATGAATATAAGCACCACCACCGCCAGCAGCGGCTTTCGCAGCAGTGTCCCGGTGAGAAATCCCAGCGACACGAGAAAAGTCAGTACGAGTCCGACCACACCCAGAGCGGTGATAATTCCATAGACAGTCACCGTGTCCTCCGGCACGGGACGTTTTGCCAGCATCACAAGGATGACAGCAGGGATTATTACCACCAGATAGACGCTCAAAACGAGTAAGACTCGGGCCGACCACGAAGCCAGCAGGTATTCAAAGCGGCTCACAGGCCGGCACAGAATTCCGTCGGCCAAAGTTTCGGCTTGCGATCCTGAAACAGGGGTGACTCCAAGCACCACAACAACAAAAAACCAGGGAAACACCAGGTATGGAAACAAAAGTAACGCGATTAGTGTGCCGTCCATGAAGTTGGCCCAGTTCGAGCCGACCAGCAGTAGAGTCAACAGCGCAGTAGCCCCCAGCCAAAGACGGACCAGCCGACTTCTCCATAAGGTTTTCATGTCATGCTTGAGAATCGCCATGTAGGGCATCATTCGTGTACCGATCTTTGAAGTTTTAACGGTGGAATCCATGGGCTTCGTCCTCTTGCAGCAATTGGAGATAAGCGTTCTCAGTCGTATTCTGACCGGAATGAATTGCCTGAAGTGAAAGATTGCTTTCGTCGATAAGTTTAAGGACCTCGGCCAGCGCGCGAGAGCGGCTGCGACCATCGGCAATCTTTACGAGCAACATTCGGCCGGCGTTAGCCAGTGCATTGATGCCCTCCAGGCCAGTGACCTCATGAGCCAGCCGCCGGATATCCTCCGCTGCGCCTTGAAGTTCCAGCGTAAAATCGTGGCGGGCAAGACGTTGTTTCATGTCCTGCATTGAACCGGTGAAAATCATGCGACCCTCGTGCATCACACCCAGATGATCGCAGATCTGATCGATATCGCTTAGAATATGTGTAGCAACGACAACGCTTTTAGTCTTTCCCAACTCGCGGATAAGTTCCAGGGTGAATCGCCGGGCTGCCGGATCCAGACCGGCAGTCGGCTCATCCCAAAGCAGCAGCGGTGGATCTGCAACAAGTGAGGCGGCGATCCCCAGCCGAGTACACATTCCTGTAGAAAAGGTCTGGATTCGCTGATCAGTGGCCCCAAGCAATCCCACGGCACGAAGCAAGGCAGATATTCGCGGCTTGCGAACCTCGCCCGGCAGCCGGGATAACCTGCCAAGGAGGTCCAGGTATTCGATAGGCCGAAGGTTGCCGGGCAATTTCGGATTTGTTGGCAGATAGCCAATCTGAGAACGGACGCGAACCGCATTAGGCCCGCATGACTTGCCAAAAACCTGCGCAAAACCCGCTGTGGGACGCTGCAACCCTAACAAAAGACGCAGTGTTGTCGTCTTGCCGGCACCATTGGGACCTAATAATCCGAAGACAGAACCACGCGGCACTTGAAGATTCATGTCATTGACGGCAATTAGTCGTTGACTGTAAATCTTCGTCAAGTGCTCAGTGCGAATAGCCGGTTCCATACTAAGCTCCTCACATGCGCTTGGCTGTGTGCTCATGTCGTTATCTTCCCATACAAAACATATTGAACTAAGCGGTTCCAGGCAAATTCACTCAAGATATCATCATTGTAAGGGCTTGTCTGCCACAATCAAGCTATTCTTGATAAGAACTTTATGAGTGGCCTGCAATACCACTCCAAATTTTATGCTTTTAAGTAGTCATGGCTGAAGCAAGCTCAAAGGGCTGTTTGAGAACCATGGTCCCAAAGGACATATCGGCTTTGCCACTCGACTAAAACCCAAGGATTTCAAAGCGGCTTTCATAACTGCTGAGGGTTGGGGCATTTTTACACAACGCCGACAAGGCAACACACAACATGAAGCCATCGCGATTAAATGGGGTAGGCTCACATTGCGGAGCTTGGCATTCGCGATTCCCAAGAACATGACTGTTACCCGAATCCCGAGACCCCTACACGCTTTTACTACAACTATACAACCCATTATCTATCATTAATTTTAAATGCCCCTCCCATAAGTGCTTTGATGGCAGTTGTTTATGGAAGGCCAAATTTTGACTTCAATGACCATCGTCAATTAGTGAGTGACATTAGTTGTTGCGTTGTAACTTGGATGCCTTAAAGAAAATATTTATGACAACAAGGATTTCTGTCTTTGACTTTGAGTTTTTCATAGGTACACGAAATTAACATAAGAGATCCAACATTCGCCTACCTATATGCAGATTTCCTTGAACCGCTATGTTATTGTTTGTACAATCATCTCTATATGTGGAAATCGAATTTACAACCAATATGCACAACGCAACCTTCAACGCCCCGGTTTGGACAATTCGGCTGGTTTATTCTCGTATTGTATCTTGTCCTAATAGTTCCTGACTTCAGCTTGGCGGGTGGAAGGATCACACTCGCTAACGTTTCAGATCCTGGCCAGATCACCGCTGACGAGCCTATTTCAGAAGTGTTTTCTGCTGAAAATGCAGCTCGTTACCTTGATACAGCCTCACTTTACTGGCAGAAGTCCCGAAATTGTGCAGCATGTCATGTGAATATGGGCTACCTATTTGCACGGCCCGCCCTAAATTCAGTCCTGAAGGATTCAGGTGAGGTACGCGGCCTATATGAAGAGTATGTAACCAAAAGGTGGAAAGAGCGGCCTCCACGAGATGTGCAAGAAACCGTGGTCGTTGCTTCCGGACTTGTTTTCAACGATTTACAGACCACGAGCCATTTGCATCCAATTAGCCGACAAGCTCTCGGTGTGATGTGGAACTTCCAGCGTGAAGATGGAGGTTGGACCTGGCGTAATGACGGTTATCCCCCGACGGAATACGATGAGCACTATGGCGTTACGCTTGCAGCTCTGATCACGGGAATTGCTCCGGATCAATATGCTGAGACAAAAGAAGCTCGCCAAGGCCTTGAGAAGATACGGATGTTCCTGAAGAACAATCCGCCATTGTCACTACATCATCAAGCTATGATCGCTTGGGCATCGTGTTATATCAGCGACTTAATGAACGAGCAACACCGAAATAAGACACTCGAAGAGCTGCTCTCACTTCAGCTTCCCGACGGTGGATGGTCCACACCTGGTCTTTTAGCGGACTGGAAGGACCTCAAGAGATTAGATGGAAAGCCGCACGACACTAAGACCAGCGATGCCTATGCTACTGGTTTTACTATTATTGTTGCCCGCGAATTGGGCGTATACCTGCCAAGGATAGCAAACATTACTTCTCGAATTTCGGTAGTGCCTTTGCAATCCTGGCTCTCCAATCGTGTGGGAGACTCCCCGGCTGGCCATTGCAAGCCTCAAAGCCTTAAATAAGACTACGAGTTTTTTCAAACCATAAGCACTCTGAACATGTAGAACTATAGAATCTTGGAGATATCGCCTAAGCCATGAATGTTGACCGAAATGTCTTAACGAGAATGCCTCAAAGAAAACTTTTTTGGAACAGAGAACTTACTATTTTGACTTTGAGTTTTTCATAGGTGTACATCGTCAATTATGTGTAGGTAAGGCTTTTTTTGAAGTATATAAAAAATGAGACAGATGTTAAGAAAAAATGGGAACAGCCGTCGCTGCTCCCATCAAGGAGATTAACTTCTCCCCGAAGCTAAATTTGCGATTTTGTATCATTATAACATTTTCAGGGAGCTATATCAAGAAAAAAGGGACTCAAACTAAGGGCTTTTATCTTGTGCTTTTCCGCAGCAAATCCTTGTGAAGCCAAAAGCATGTATTTATTGCTTCGGTCAGGCCTCCTAACAAGCGATACGAAAGACCTGCTATAGAGAGTCAAGCGAAAACGAGGCAAAAAAGCTAAGAATGAATATTTTGGATAATCGGATATGAATCGACCGAAATCAAGCGCAATACCCCCCCTTTCCCCCAAACGGAAGTGGCTCGTAATTTTTGCCGCACCCGGTTGATCCGTGTCATTTCGGTAAGCCTGCATGAAATAATTCCTTTTCATTGGTATCTTCAGTTATGGCCGGCACATTCCGCTTGACAGCAGGCGGGGTGAATGCATGATTGAATGGGCCGATAGTCACAACGCTACAGTCCGGATGCATATCAAGGGCGCCGGTCTCTCGGAGCTGACGGCTCTGGCACAGGTGTTGCGGAGTGGTGGTGCATGATTCAGGTCACGCCCCAGATGCGGATCCTGGTGGCAGTCGAGCCTGCCGATTTTCGCAAGGGGATCGATGGATTAGCCCGTGTTTGTCGCGAGGTGCTTAGTAGCGATCCCTTTAACAAAACGTGGTTGAAAGGTCGTAAGATGGATGCCTTAAAGAAAAATTTTATCGTAATGTGGCAATCCGTTGTGCACGATTGCTCTTGACTTTGGGATAAATATTTGGTATGAACAAAGTTGATGGACATAGGGTAACCTCTGAAAGGAAGAGTATCGTGTGTAATAGAATAGTTCTTATAATTTCTTTTGTATTATTGCTGAGTCTCGATGACAAAATTCTGGCCAAGGACCTGAATCCGCCTGACTTTGCCGGCGGGAACCAAACGGGCGTGATCTTCTGGGAATTTAATGAAGACAACGATCAGCCCACAAGTTTTAAGTACTATCCCAAATCAAGAGACGAAGACGAAGGAAACAGATTTGGCTTCCGCTACTATGGCGATTTCGACAACAGCTGGGAATGGCAAGAGGGAGGATATTTGGCTATGGTTGGTGGCGAAGAAAGTCTCGTTATGCCACTGCCTGTCGGATATGGTGCCAACTTGAGGGGCTACATGCAAGTGGTTTGGGAGGGTTCCCCGGAAGACTCACCTCTCGGCGTTGCTCCGGAAATCTGGCTCGACTATGATGCTGAATTTCTAAATGAGGAAGAATTTGTTTTGGAGCCTATCAAAAACGTTGAAACCGATAACCAGCGGTGGTACACCACCTTCGAATGGACATTTGAGGATTGGCCAGACTTGGGCGAAGCTACCCATTTTCACCTTTTATGGAACCTGGATACCGACTATGAGTTCCGCCTTGACGAAGTCATCGTTGACTTAGTGATCTTTGACGGCGCTGAGCCACCCAAGGGATCGGGACGAGTGGGAGTTGAACCAAAGGAAACCAAGGGCAGGATAATGCGTCCCACCACCCGGGACAAGGTGATTACCCTTGACACCGATCCACATTTGATGGGCTGGTGGAAATTCGATGAGACAACAGGCAACGTAGCGACTGATTCATCGAAACACAAGCGAAAAGGAATTCTTGACGACGAATTAACATTTGATAAGGCATCCGTCGATGGCAAGGTCGGCAGGGCCTTAAAGCTGGCTGCGGATGATGCAGTAGACATCAAAGGCTATAAAGGCATAACTGGAACAGCACCGAGGACCGTTACGGCCTGGATCAAGACGACCAAAACCCGCGGCAACATTGTAGTCTGGGGCGAAAACGATTCCGGCAAGCAATTTCGCTTCACTCATATTCGCGGGCGCATCGGTCTGACACCGCACGGTGGGTATTACTATATGAAGGAATATACCAACGACAATCAGTGGCATCACATTGCCGTTGTTGTCGAAGAATCTGAACTGCCTAATCTCCATGACGACATCGTGCTCTATCTCGATGGCGAAGTGGCTGTCATCGATGATATCGGCCTGCTTGATCTGCTGCCGGTTGAAACGGCTGAGAAGGATGACGTGCGCGTCGGAGAAGGCTATGAAGGCCTGATCGATGATCTTAGAATCTACAGCCGAGCATTGTCAATCAATGAAATTAAGGCTATCCAGCAGGGCAAGAGCAATAAACCGCTGGCGAAAAAGCCGGTGGATTTCCGAAATAATAAATAGCGCAATATACCAGCGTAATCCGAATAGTATAGAAGGAGAAATATGATGAACGACAATACGAAGACACGCCGCGAGTTCCTGCGCGACAGCGCCGCTTTCGCGGCTGGCGCCGCCATAACCATGAGTGGTGTTATCCCAGTTGAGGCCAAAGAGGCCGACACATCCAATATTTTGAATTATAATCCAAACATGGAGTATCGTAGGCAGGGCAGCACGAACCTGATGTTTTCGGCGGTTTGTCTGGGCGGGCATTCCCGCAGCAATCAGAAACAGCGCACTGAGATCGTCAGTCGCTGTATTGACGCGGGTATCAACTACATCGATGCCTGCTGGGACAATGAGGTCAAACGGGATGCCAAAGCCCTGAAGGGCCGGCGCGACAAGATGTATCTGGCGCTTTCACACGGCGCTAAGGAGGTGCGAAACGAGAATTTCCGCACATCGAAGAAGCTCCTGGGATCACTCGATGAGCTTTTGCGGGACTCGGGTCAGGAGTATACTGACCTATGGCGTATAACCTGCTTTGAACCCGGCGGCCGGCACACGTTCAACACTGCATGTGAAATCGTCGATGCCCTCGAAAAAGCCAAGAAGCAGGGCAAAGCCCGATTCATTGGTTTTTCCACACATGACCGCCACTGGATTCAGTTCATGATTGAGTACTTCCCGCAGATCGACTGCGTGTGCTTTCCCTTCACGACTATGAGCCGTCGGGCACAGACCGACAGTGTCTTCGATGCCCTAAAGAAACATGATATTGGTGCATTCGGCATCAAGCCATACGCAGCCGGATCGCTGTTCACGAAGAATCGCGAAGAGAATATGAAGCGCGGTCGACTGGCTTTGCGATATATCCTTGCCAGCAACACAGTGATTCCGATCCCGGGATTGAACAGCATCGAAGAGCTGAACAACGCCGTCAAGGCCGTCAAGGAACGACGCGAGTTTGATCTCAAGGAGCAGGCCCACCTGGATGCGGTCAACCACCATGCTCTGGCGTCATTGCCATCAAACTACCAGTGGCTCAAGCAGTGGCAGTATGTCTGATCGAGATCCCGCCGTTCATAGCCAAGCCTTTATCTCCAGCGGCTTCGGTTGCGAGCGCCGTGTTGAAGTAGAAAGTTGTGAGCAAAACTACAAAAAAGAGAAGCTATAAGAGAGTGACATTCAAAACCAAAATGGCCAAATTTTAACTCCCAAAATCCTTACAACCGTCCTACAACCCGAAAGAGCCTTATCTACCAATTTCCAAAAAATCACAACTCCATAAGCACTTATTTATAAATGATTTAGGCAGCGGCTAAAAATTTAGCAACGTAATACCAGCACAGAGGACGGCATTACGCCATTGCACACAGCAGCGAGAGGAGGGCCACCCTTGAAAGACCAGAAACAGATGGACATGGTAACCTTACTGGTCGATGAAGGCGCCGATGTGAACAGCAGGAATGAGAAAGGGCAGACACCATTGCACTTCGCTGTGCTGTTTGACCATATAGAAAAGGCAGAATTGCTCATAAATGCAGGCGCCGATGTCAACGCAAAGGACAAATCGGATCGGACACCTCTGGACATTGCAGTAGATCGAGGCTACACTGAAATCGTCGAACTACTCCGCAAACATGGCGTGAAGGAATAACCATCCCAACCCAAAACATCCGGAAGGGGATTTGATTGGAAATCCAGACAATAGTGAAGATCTCCCATTGGATTTTCACATATTTTTTACCCCTTTTTCCATATTTTCGAGCAAAAAATAGGTCTCCAAAAATTTTTTTTGTTAATTTTCATTTTTTTTATTGGCGCACCTACAAATGTCGGATATTCTAATCTAATAACAACGACAATTGTAGGAGCTAATTATTATGGGAAAGAAAAAATTAAGGGCAATGAGCCCCACGGAAACTGAAATTCTAAGATTAGTCTGGGAGCTCAATGAAGCAACTGTCCAACAGATCCGTGACCTGCTACCTTCTGATAGGAGTCTGGCTTACAACACTGTTCAAACATTGCTCTGCCGCCTTGAGCAAAAAGGTTACTTGAAACACCATCTCAAAGGCAGAGCACATGTTTATACACCCTCGATTAAACAAAAGGAAGTTATTAGGACCACCGTTGGCGATTTTCTCGGCAGGCTCTTCGGCGGCGATCCTAAGCCTCTTGTCCAGTTTCTGGCCGAAAATGGCAAGATCGATGAAGAAGACATCAATAAATTAAGAGAGCTGATTAGAAAGAGAAAGAACAAATAAACAGATTTGTGTTGCGGAGGTTTTGACAATGGAATCATGGTTAATCCAAATCACAAATTATCTCCTCGCTCAAAGCTGGCAGATAGCCGTCTTGACAATAGCTGTAGCGATAGTATCATTTCTGCTGCGGAACCGTAGCGCTCACGTTCGTTATCTTCTCTGGCTGATTGTCCTGGCCAAGTGCCTGATACCGCCACTCTATTGGATACCAGTAGCGGTCCTGCCTCAGCAAGAATTGCACGCATATGTTCCTGTATCACCAATAGGCGAGAGAAAGATTGCAGAGTACAGAATACCTGAAGCCGCTGTGACTGAATCCGCCGGACCAGCACCCGTTCAATCTGAAGTTGCGGCATCACCAAAAGTCACAAAAAGACCGGTCAGATACAATACCCGTGCGTGGCTGGCTGTTGGATGGTTTGTTGGTGTTGTTGTCCTGTTGTTATATTATCTGCTGAATGCACTGCGCACCCAGATATGGCTTCAAAAACAGCGTAAAGCTCTGCCTAACGAATCTGCACGCAATATAGAGAGCTTCTTCAAGGCCTACGGCGTCAAGAACACGCCTCGCGTATGGCTACTGGAGCGGATAAGCCAACCCTTCGTCTGGGGTCTGGTACGCGGCAGCATCTATCTGCCCTCCAAGCTGTTGGATAGCAGGCACGCAAAGTTCCAAGGGAACCTTTTGGGGCACGAACTGAGCCATTTTGTTCGTCTTGATGCAATGGTTAATTCGTTACAGGTCGTTACCCAAGCAGTTTTCTGGTTCCATCCGTTTGTCTGGTGGGCGAATGGAAAGATACGCGCCGAACGAGAAAAGTGCTGCGATGAGATGACAATTGCCCGTTTGAACGCACCGCCCGAAGAATACAGCGAGGCGATTGTCGAGACTCTCGCCGATAAGTACGAACAAGCCCGGCCAGTCCCGTCGCTGGCCGTAGCCGGTCAAATCAAAAACATCGAGGAAAGGATAAAAACCATGCTAAGACCAGGAAAAAAATTCTACAAACGTCCTACTGTAGCGGTCGCAATCGTCGCCTTAGTCATCGGCTTACTGACTGTCCCAACTGCCCTGGTACTGACCGCCCGTGCACAGACAAGACCAACCGCCGAGCAAGATACTTCCTCTGCTGTCAAAGCTGCGCATATTATTTGGGTATCCGACGCTATCGATAGGCAAGGTGATGGCAGACCGGATGACCAAGCCTGGGTGGACATGCTTGAGGCGCGAGGATATGCTCTTGACTACAGCAAAGGCTCCCCACCATTGAGTTCTTCACCACTGAAGGGTTATTGGCGCGGTCTTGATGACGATAAGCTTGCTGCTCTTAATGCCGCCGACTTAATAATCGTCAGTCGCTGTACTGGGAGCAGCAGCGGTTACGTTAAGAACGGTGAACGCGAGAAATGGAATTCAGTCAAGACACCAATGATCCTGTTAAACGCCTTCTACGCGAGAAGATCAGGAGGTTGGCGATGGCTCAACACAACCGGACCCACTCCTGAGCTTTGGCCCGGTCGTCCTCCGGGTGCCAGCGATGTTCTTACTTTGTCGACACTGGAGCGCCGTCATCCCATATTCAAGAATATGGGACTCGATGCCAACAATCAAGTCAAGATATTTGATCAAACCGCAGGTTCAGGAAAAGTGTCTTTCAATCCCGTTGCCAATGTCGGCAGTGGGACCCTGATAGCTACACCTGCACATCAAAACTGGACGTTCATCGCTGAATGGAAACCGGGATCCGAATTCTTCCCCAGAGCTGGTCAGACGCCCGCCGGTCGCCGGATGTTATTTGCCGCCGGGGCAATCGACGGACCGGGCTGTGGTATAGGCGAGTATAATCTGAATGAACAAGGCGAGAAGCTGTTCATTAACATGATCGAGTATATGCTCGGCAATGTGGGGCGGCAATCCAGTGCGAAAGCGACACCTACAAGCAGGCAAAAGTCTGAATCCGCCAAATCCCTATATCGGGCGGCGGCTGACGGCGACCTTGCGCAAGTCAAGGAACTTCTTTCCAGTGGGCTCGATGTCAATGCAAAGGACAACCTGGGTGAAACTCCCCTACACCGGTCGGCCAGAGCAGGACATAAAGATGTTGTAGAGGTGCTCCTTAGCAAAGGTGCCGAGGTCGATGCAGGAGATGCCTCTGGCTTGACGCCTCTTTACTATGCGTCCCTCCACGGCTGCAAAGACATAGTGGACTTGCTGTTGGCTAAGGGCGCTGATGTTAATGCTCAGGCCCAGTATTGCGCTCTTACGCTCCCGCTGCTCAGCTTTGCGATCCTGGATGGCAACCAGGATGCTGTCAGGCTACTGATTAGTAAAGGAGCCAATGTCAATGCAAAGGATAATGGTGATACTACGGCTCTCTTCTGGGCGATCTGGGAAAAGAATAAGGATATAGTGGAACTGCTCATTAATGAAGGAGCGGACATCAACGCTCAAGATAACAGAGGTTATACACCAATGTACATGGCAACCTACCAGGACAGCAAAGATCTCGTCGAGCTCCTTACTGCCAAGGGTGCTACCCCTCAATCTACCATCCATTTAGCTGCGAGCGCCGGAGATTTGGCACGGGTGAAGAGTCTTATCGAAAAAGGCACAGACATCAATGCGAGGGATAAAGGCGGCGAGACGCCACTTTTCTTGGCGGTCCTCGCAAAAACGGACGAGGTAGCTGAATTTCTTATCGCAAAAGGTGCAGATATTGATGCCCGAGACAACTTGGGAATGACGCCATTATATTACGCGTTGGAAGGCGGCTCGAAGAATATGATAGAACTGCTCATTTCCAAAGGCGCAGACGTCAACGCAACAAACAAATTCGGCGCGACACCACTACATGTAGCTAGCCAAAGAACAAAGGATGTGGTAGAATTGCTTATCACTAAAGGTGCCCAAATGAATGGAAGAGTCACCGGAGGCCCATGGAATGGTGCGACGCCGCTACACTTGGTGTGTATAACGGGTTTCAAGGATGTGGCGGAACTCCTCATTGCCAAAGGTGTGGATATTAATGTCAAAGACAACAACGACAAGACGCCACTGCATATGGCGTGCCGAGTCCGCCGAAAGAACATGGTGGAACTACTGATTACCAAAGGCGCCGATTTGAATGCAAAGGATAACAAAGGGCAGACAGCATTGTCATTGGCAAAGGAGCAAGAGTACCAAGAGATCGTCGAACTACTAGAGAAACACGGAGCAAAGGAATAAATAGCCTTCGATATGATCTCTTTTTCAGGGACTTGAAAACACAACAATTTCCAGGGGATATTATGGTCGAGTAGACGTAATATAGCTCTTTCACTTAGGTATACTTTGTATTCTCCGTTTCTCCTCTCTTTCGATTGAGGAGTGCCACAATATTCAGCCTTGTAAAAGAGCTTTACGCCCCTCACACCTATGACGAGCGAAAAGTCAAAACAATTTTCCCTATCAACCCATTTCTCTAGATTCTACAAATGCTACATCCGATATTCTCAATTCTTGTCTTTTACTGTGTGCTTCTTTAAGGTTACCTGCCATATATCCATGTTATCGGTGTCGCCAACGGAACCTGGGCGCATAGACACGAAGTACAATGTAGAGCCATCAGCTGATATATCGGGATTAAGGTCCCGTTTTGCACTATTAACAGTTGAGCCCAGGTTAAATGGGGTGCCCCATAGGTCGTCTTTGGTTTTCCGCATTGTCACCCACAGGTCAACGTCACCGAAACCGCCAGGTCGGGAGGAGTTGAAATAGAGCGAAAGGCCGTCAGCCGATATGGACGGCGCTGCGTCCCTGCCAGAATAGTTGACTTTTGGGCCAAGGTTTACTGCCTTTGTCCACCTGTTGGCTTTAGTTTCTCGAGTCGTCACCCATAGGTCGCTGCCCCCGATGCCACCGGGTCGGGTTAGCTTACTGTCAGAATACCCGGAAAAAAAGAGCGATAGGTCATCGGATGAGATGCTGGGTCCATGCTCGTGAGCTGAGCTATTTACCATCGGACCCAGATTAACTGGTTCTGACCAAGCATCGCCTGTCGTTTTTCGCGTAGTAATCCATAGGTCTCGGCCTCCATGCCCATCCGTTCGGTCGGAACTGAAGTACAGTGTAAGACCATCAACTGAAATGCTGGGGGCGTTATCATTGTCCGAGCTATTGACTGTTGGGCCAAGGTTTTTCGGAGTACTCCAGTGGACCTCCTTTGTTCTCCGCGTCGTTACCCAAATGTCAGCACCTCCTAAACCGCCGGGCCGATAGGAGACAAAGTAGAGTTCTAACCTATCGGCCGAGATGCTCGGACTATACTCTGCAGCCGAGCTGTTAACTGTCGGGCCAAGATTGGTAGGATCGCTGAAGATTTCAACTGTGTGCTGACTTTCAGTCTTCAGTCGATCTTTCTCACCTGCAGTCAGAACTACGATCGTCGGGACCGGTAACAGCACCATCAAAATGACAACCGCTACGAAATGCAAACTTGGTCGCTCGTAGATAGTTTTTCTTGGTCTTAGCATGATTTTTTCCTTTCCTCGATATTTCTAACTGGGCTGGTTATAGCCAACTATGGAATAAACCGGGTGGATTTGTACTCGGTAACCAATATGTTCGCTCTGAGATTTCCCATATGCACTTTATTGATACAGTCTGGTGAAAAATTAATGTTTTATCATTCTATAATTATCGATTCAAAAGAATCTATTTCTTCTTTACTTTCTTCTTAGCTTTTTTCTTCGTTGCCTTCTTTTTAGCTTTTTTCTTAGCCATTCTTAATACCTCCATGTTAAAACAATCCTGAAAAAATTAGCAGGCTTTGACGATGTAGCCTACAGATTCTCAGAATTTTGATTAATAAAAACACATCTTGCAATAACAAAATCGTCGATCACAAAGTTTTTTCTCAATAATTTTAAGTAGATAAATTTACATTTGGTGCCGATCATGTTCCACATTCATTCTCTTTTTGACTGGGGCTGCTGCTCGTGGTATCCTATATGTCATATTAGATAATAGAAGTAACTTGTGACCAGTAGAATTGTCTGGAGTACTAAGATGCTATATGTGAAAGAAGTGCTTGGAAATGTTGATGACATAGTTGGGAAAATAGAGCAGATGGCCCAGAACAATGACTTCGGTGTTCTCGACATCCATGATCTTAAAAAGAAGATGGCAGACAAAGGAGTAGACTTTGCTCCTGAATGCCGAAT
>WOR8_10002127_pt1 | contig 26890 bp, 25 predicted proteins | sample DeeMarSeWOR38_10_FD_19890 | JGI IMG/M metagenome (IMG submission 19890) | reverse complement strand
TAAATCTCACAATAATCAATGAATTATTAACCTTCCTCCATTTAAAGGAGATCATAAATGAGAAAACTATTGATTTTCTTTACGGCTGGTTGCTTGGGTGGATTAGCAAATAGCATTGCAGTTTGGTTATTTGGATATTTTGGTATTACTTCGTCACTTGGTGTTTCAATGGCTCCATCATTATCACCAAGCTGGCTTTATCCTCGAATTGTATGGGGTGGAATTTGGGGGCTACTTTTTATTTTACCTGTGTTGCAATCAAAGTTGCTACTGAAAGGCGCAATTCTCAGTCTATTGCCTACAGCAGTACAATTATTTGTCGTTTTTCCTTTGAAAGCCAACAAAGGAATGGCTGGTATTGATTTGGGACTCTACACCCCTTTATTTGTGTTGTTTTTTAACTGGTTGTGGGGCTTTGTAAGTGCATTAACAATAAAGATTGGAAGATAAACGGCGAACCAACTGCTGGAGTGAATGCCGGGATCAGAAATTCCCTCTCTGGCTTATTGCTTTATAAATCAAAATGTCTTTTTTTATAGTAACTTCAAGACTTGCCCTGAAAAGTTAAGATTGTGGCAAGCAATCGTAACTGCAAATAACTTTCCGCCAAAGACTTGCCATCTGAAACAAAAAAATATCAAACAAGAATTTCATTTATCTATTTACGCCTGATGACTAAGCTCTGACACTGGAATTAATTAAGCAATGCACATATATAAACTTGACGAATGGAAACATCATCATCAGTTCAACATGGCAAACCCACAAGGTGAAAGAAACACCTGGAAGGTAATCTTGTTAACATTAGTGATGATGGTCATTGAGATTTTTGCTGGTCTGCTTTTTGGCTCTATGGCTTTGTTGGCAGATGGCTTCCATATGGCCACTCATACATTTGCCTTAGGCATAACAGCAATAGCCTACTATTATTCAAGAAAACACGCACATGACCCAAGATATTCTTTCGGTACCGGGAAAATTGGTGTTCTGGGAGGCTATACTTCAGCTATATTTTTAACAATTATATCATTTGCAATGATATTTGAGTCAAGTGTACGTCTCTTTAGACCCATATCAATTAGATTCAACGAGGCAATATTTATAGCGGTAATTGGTCTGGCAGTCAATTTAGTAAGTGCTTATCTCTTGCACGACCATGAAGTTGTCCAACATCATTCTGATCATGATCATAACGATCACCATGACCATAATTTGCGAGCTGCTTACTTCCACGTAATTGCTGATGCTCTTACTTCGCTTCTTGCAATAGTTGCACTTATAACTGGCAAATATTTCGGCTGGGTCTGGATGGACCCTATAATGGGAATTGCAGGTGCTATTGTAATACTTAAATGGGCATATAGTTTAGTAACCCAAACAGGAAAAATACTGCTTGATTATAATGCAGACAAAGACATCATCACAAAAATTAAAGCTATACTTGAATCTGATTCTGACACCAGACTGGCAGATATTCATGCCTGGAAGCTTGGTTCGCAAAAACATGCTGCTATTGTATCCATTGTAACGCATTACCCCAAAGCACCTGATTATTACAAAGGTCTCTTAAAATCTTTGATTGACATCGCTCATCTGACAGTAGAAGTCCATACCTGTGATGATGAGCCATGCATTCCTCAGTCTTAATTTTATACTTACAAGAGATTGGTACTTAAAAAAGCAGATATGGAAATAAAATTTCTGCCAGGAGCCTAAACTTTATGGATTGACCAAGTAATCAATATTGGCAGTACAAATCTAAGCAATTTAAGCCAGGACTGGGTTCTGAAAATTCCTCTCTGGATTTTTGCGTTATGAGTCAAGATCTCCATCTGTTATTATGGCAAGATTTTGACTCTTCAGTTGCGATTTTAAAAATAGAATTGCCAGAATCGCGCGCTAAGCTTAATTTATAGATATTATTCGGAGCATAAGCGGCCATCATTTTTGAGGACTTTGGAAGGAAGCTAATGGAAAAGGATGAACCAAAGGTTTCCAGGACCATTTCAATGGGCATGCACCAGAAGGTTCTGATCTCGATTGCGGTGACATTCCTGCTTTACACTGTCGCCGGCTTCTGGGTGCTGCCGGCAGTTTTAAAGAATGTTCTTGAAAAAAAGCTTTCCGAGAATCTGAAACGCACGGTTACTATTGAAACGATCCAGATAAATCCATATCTGCTCAAGATCTTCGTCTATAATTTTCTGGTACAAGACCTCTCAGAAAAGGATCATTTTGTTTCCTTTGACCAGTTGTTTATTGACCTTGAGGCGGTCTCCATCTTCAAAAGAGCCCTGGTAATCAAGACCCTGGCCCTGACAGCGCCCCGCGTGAACCTTGCCCGGTACAGGGATCTCTCCTATAATTTTTCTGACCTTGCAAATTCTTCAGGGCCAGAGGAAAAAAGTAAATCAAAACCCTTTCTTTTTTCTGTCAGCAACATAGAAATAAAAAATGGGGAAATCGTCTTCTTTGATGAACCAAAAGACAAAACCCACAGAGTTGCCAATCTGAATCTTGCCCTTCCTTTCCTGTCCAATGTGGCACACGAGGTGGAAATCACTGTGCAGCCCGCTTTTTCCGCTTTAATAAATGATACACCTGTGAATTTGTTGGGTAGAACCATCCCGTTTCATGATACACGTGAAACGGTATTTGATATCCAGATTAATAAGATCAATATTCCTGAATATCTGGCCTATATTCCCAAGCAAGGGGATATGACATTGAAGTCTGGATACCTGGACATTACGGCGGTATTGGGATTTGTAATGCAGCCGGGAAATAAGCCGGCAATCACCCTGAACGGGGACTTCTCCCTGAAAGAGATCGATGTGACGGAAATCCAGGGGGAAAGTTATCTGGTTATCCCGCAACTTGATCTGAAAATTCTTGAATCCAGGCCAATGGAGCTGGATTTCCATTTAGCACACATCACAATCAGCGAGCCTGAATTTCTCCTGCGCCGCAGCAGCAATGGCGACATCCTGCCGCTGGCCCTGTTACAGGAAAAAGTCGAATCAGAACCAGCCGAAGCAGAATCATCAGGACACGAGACACCTCTCATGATGGTTGTGGATGAAATTGCAGTGAACCGCGGTACCATTCATTTTGACGATCAAGGTAATGTCGAGCCGTTCAAGACAACCCTGAATCCGGTTGAGGTCAAAGTCACGGGTCTCTCAACCCTGGAAAATGCAGAAGCTGCTTATGAAATCTCGATGCAGACCGAAGCTGAGGAAAGCATTGCAATGACTGGCACGCTGAGCTTGAACCCGCTGACGACCCAGTTGCATGCTGCTCTCCAAGACATGAAGATACCAAGGTTCAGCCCTTACTACAGTGAAATTATTACTCCACAGGTAGTTGGGGCCAACCTGGACCTTGCTGCAGATATTTCATACACCCAAAAAGAGAGCAGGAACTCCTTGAATGCGGAAAACATAACGCTTCTCTTCGATTCCATTGCAGTCAATGACAAAGACAACGCAAAATTACTCACAGTCCCCTCACTGTACATCAGGGAGACTTCCTTCGACCTGGATGGACGTCAGGTTGTTATTGGAGACTTCTTAGCCAGCAGCGGAGAGCTTCATTTGGTCAGGCAAAAAGAGGGGCTGGTTCTCCTGAAAGAGCTGCTCAGGCCCAGGGAACAGCAGAAAGAAAAAACTGCCAGTATCGTGCTGCTGGATCATATTCCTGCAGAGCCCACAACTGTTGTGATCGACAACATGCGGCTCAATGTGGCAAATTTTTCTACAGCTGCAAACACAAAAGGAGAAGTTGCACTGGATCTCCGAATTGATAAAAAGGGCGCCCTTTCCCTCAAGGGTGCGGCTGGAATTGCACCATTATCAGCCGCTTTGGCGGTTGACTTGTCAAATCTCCCCGTAAAAACCCTGCAGCCCTATTTTGCCGACAGGGTCAACATGGTTATCGGTGACGGAGCCATAGCGCTGGATGGGCAGCTCGTTGTCTCACAGGACAAAGGCACGATTCTATCCACCCAGTTCAGTGGTAAAGGGAGAATAGAAGAATTGGCCTCCTTTGACCCCCTTGTCGGAGAAGAGTTTCTCAAGTGGAAAGAGCTTCGTCTCGATGGGATTGAATATGATTCCAGCCGCTTCGTGCTCAAGTTCAAGGAGATTGGCTGGCAGGATTTTTATAATAAGATTGTCTTCTTTGACGATGGCATCCTGAACCTGCAAACGATCATGCAAGGTTCAGGAGAATCGGATACAGAAAATACGGAAAAGACTGAACCTGTGAAGTCAGCGGAGGAGTCACACTCCCTGCTTGTCGAGATTGAAGTTGTAAGGCTTGAAAACGGTAAATTCGATTTTCTTGACCGCAAGATCACTCCCCATTATGAAGCCAGTCTCTCCGAGTTATCGGGCACGGTCACGGGTTTGTCCTCCCGGCCCGGGGTCATGGCAGAAGCCAATATCAGCGGCAGGCTTGACCAGCAGGCACTGCTAAATATCTCCGGCAGACTGAATCCACTGAGTGATGAAGTTTTTGCAGATCTGACAATTGATTTCAGGGATATCGAACTGAGCCCGACCACGCCGTATACCAGGAAATATATAGGTTATACTGTGGCCAAGGGTAAGCTCTCCCTTGAATTGAATTATCTGGTAGAAGGCAGAAAGATAACCGGCAGGAACAAGGCTTTTTTTGACCAGTTTACCCTGGGGGAAAAGATTGAAAGTCCTGACTCCTTGAATCTGCCGGTCAACCTGGCCATAGCCCTGCTCAGAAACCGCAAGGGAGAAATTACGTTAAATGTACCGGTACAAGGCGATCTGGACGATCCAGAGTTCAGCATTGGGGCCATAGTATTCAAGGCCATCGTTAACCTGATCACGAAGGCTGCCACATCGCCTTTTGCACTTCTGGGAGCACTCATCCCTGAAGGAGAGGAACTGCAGTACGTGGATTTCAACCCCGGCAGTTCGCTGATTGAGGAGAAGTACAAAGCTGGACTTGAAACCATTGCCAAGGCTCTGTATGAAAGACCCGGCCTGAAAATGGACATCAGGGGCAGCGTAAATTTTGAGCCGGAAAAGGAGGTACTGCACAACCTCCGGTTTGAAGGGCTTCTGAAAAATGAGAAATATAAAAAGTTATCCCCAAAAAAGGATACGACCATATCTCTGGATGAGATCATTATTGAACCTGACGAGTATGAAATCTATCTGAAAGCGGCATACAAGGATGCGACCTTTGACAAGCCCAGGAATGTTCTGGGTCTGGCCAAGAGACTGCCACCCGAAGAAATGGAAAAACTGCTGCGGGATAATATCATAATTACTGAGGACGAGCTGCGTTTGCTCGCCATTCAAAGGGCAAACGGTGTAAAATCCTTTCTGGTCTCAGCCGGCCCTGTTGAACCGGAAAGGTTATTCATCATAGAGCCTGAAATCGCAGCAGAAGAAAGCACCATCCCTCGTGTCGAAATGACCATTAAGTAATAATGTGAATATATTGTTTACTTCAAAAAAGGAGGATTTAATTAGCTTTTCCTTACACCAGGTGGTGTCGCATACCTTTGATAGAGTAATACTTGTTTTTTGATGGGATCTTGCGGTGATTTAAAACAATTACCCCTGCTCAAAATTAACTCTATTTTGAAAACAGAAACAATGCCCGCTTTTCAAGCATTTTCTCGCCATAACATGGAGGCGATGTTTTCAATAGGATTATAAGAATATTTATTTGAAGATCGCATTTCCTTCAGACAGCACTACTTCCGCTTTGGGCTGAAAGAGTTTCTATTTTGGCAAGAAACCTTGACTATGATATGCAATATTTTGAAGTTTTGAGATATTAGGGAAAGATATCTATGTTCAAGACTGTAATACTTCTAATGTCGTTCTTGTTGGCTTCCTGTTCAGCACACTATTCTCCTTTTTTTTGGGGATGGAGTGAATGGGTTTCTTATGATTCTGTCGATGTAGAAAGATCTTACACTACAACCCTTGATTATTCTACATTACCAGGAGTCATCACTATGATTGATGGAGTTGCTGTAGGGGAAGGTTATTTGAAAGCGAGACTATCACCTGGCAAACATCAACTTGAATATGCCGATCATCCAGCAGAGTTCGGAATCCACCCAATGGGACTGCTGGAAGTTGACCTACTCGCAGGTCACGTGTACGAGTTCCAAATTAAATATTGTTTTTGGTGTAAACCCAGAAAATATACCGCATGGCTTGATGACAAGACGACGGGAAAATTGGTTTGGGGTAAACGACCAGATTGGCCTTCTTGGTGGTTGTAACAAATTTACTACCCACTAAATATTCCCATCACACACCTTTACTCAGTTGACACACCAGAACAGTAACTACTTTGGCAAGATATATATAGTTTAGCCTCATCCCCTCCTTCCGATACATTGTAGTATTTTTCTTTTTTCGAAATGTGTTTTTTAGTGATTATCCCTGTTAAAAATCTTTTCTTATCTTGTACCAAGGTACAATTGTAAATAACTACTAAATCATTAAAATTTAAAAAGTGTCAGGAGTCTGATTATCCCCTAATTAAAAGGGAGGGCGATATGAAAAAGACAACACAAAGAATGTTAAATTAACTCAAGATATTTTAATGACTGAAATCATTATCAATCAGGCCCTGATTGCCAAGCAAGTTATCACCGAGAAAGAGCTGGTGCAAAGCATTCAAGAAGTAAAGAAAAACCAATTTAAATTACCCAGAGAATTGGACAAAATTGTTTCATAAAATGGAGGAGATGGCATGGACGCCTATCTTTCAAGTGGATTTGGAATTCTCGTATCAATTATTTTGTTTGTGTTGACGTACCAGCAGACTATTGGGGCAAAGAGAATTCGAGCTAAAAATGCTAATCAGGATATTCATAGCTTATTTATGCGAAGAATGGTTTTTGAAGAGTATGCTCCAAAATTCAAAGATTTAACTAAAATCGTTGAGGGAAAAGCAAGAGAGTTTAAAGTCTCAATAAATGACTTGTTGTCAGAAGAACAAATTCTGAATGCTCTCTTTACTGAAGTTTTCGATAGTGATCTAATCTCTCCTCGTCATCGTGTTGAGATTGAGAATAGATTGAATGAATGTCTTGATCGAATAGAACAAGAGTCTGAAGAACCAGGCATTATCGACTTTAGACAGCTATCATTAGAGAAAAAAAAGAAATCAGAAAATATTTCCATATTGGTTGGAACCGCTTCCCTATTAGGTGCAACAAGTTCCCTTGCCTTTACTTTTATTGAAACAAAAACCCTTAATACTGAATTGATTCTACCAGGGGTTGTTGTAGTGGTAGCAAGCATTGCTGCTCTTTCAGCTATCAGTGTAATTCTAAAAAACAAGGAGGTGGTTGAGCAGCCATCACGGCGTGTAGCACAAATGGTTTCTTCTGAGTTTGAGAATGAAGTCAGAAAAATATTAGAAAAGAACAAAATCAAATACTCAATTTCTCCGAGGCTTGGAGGAATGAGACCTGCTTTTGTTCTTGATATAAAAGGCAAAAAAATAGTGATAGATGCAAAACCGTGGAATAATGTTGTTCCTTTACACCAAATCCGAAGAACAACGGATTATCTTAATGAGCTAGCCAACACCGAGGGTGTCGATCAAGTATTATTTGTAACCAACGAGAAGAACCCACTACCTATGAGCCAAATTATTAATGATACAATTTCAGCAATTACTATTTCGGAGCTTAGTTCAACATTGAAAAAAGCAGTATAGAATCAAGTATACAAAATTCTTCTGGTTGACTGGAATAACTGTGAAGTTATTTCTTTTAAGGTCATTGGCAGCAACTCAAAACGACAATAAGACTTCTGCAAAAACACCTATAATTGCAACGATAGTCAAGCACCTAAAGGATAAAACTTATACCTGCAATGGCAAGGATGTTTAAATAGACGACTTTCAATAAATGCTATATCTTTATACTCGTGAATTATTCTTAAAAGGTTGCCATGTCCAAAGGCAACCTTTACTTGTTTTCAGAGACTGAAAAGTTAAGATTATGGCAAGCTATATATACTTTGATCAATTTCACCTTCCGATACATTGTGACATTTGACTATTCATTTTGCAGAGAATTATCTAAAATGATAAGTAGTCCACAATATTTTATATTTGTTTAGGCTTTTCCTTAAAAGAATTTTGTTCTTGCATGATGTGGGCAACAGTGCAGACGGGAAAACATATCTGCCGGATCGGCTTGTGAATAATGCAAATGAAAATGACGTGATAAAGTTGCAACAGGGTCGCAGTTGCAGGATTGCAGCCACATTGCTCCTGGCAGTGACCATCCTGTTGGGCGCCTGTGCTCAGAAGCCATTATTGCCCTACTCGAGCGATACACAACCCCTCGCCTTGATGCCGATTTCACGGGCAGGGATACTGGATGAGCGTGGGCGCTTCAGGGAGATTTTCTGCACGATCCTCGAAGAACGCGGAATATCGCTTCCGGATTATCGTCCCTGTGACGACGCACTTGTCCGGATAGGCAAGGAACCCCTTGGAACCGGCAGGGTTGTGAACCTTGGTGAGTCTCGCCGCAAGCTGACCGCACTGGTCGTGCCTGGTGTCGGTTGGGACTGTTTCACCGATTGGTTGGATATTGATAATAGTATCCAGGATCATGTGCGCCGGTTCGGTTATGACTTGGTTATGTTACATGTCGACGGCCTGTCGAGCACGACCAATAATGCGCGGCAGATTCGTGATGCTATCTTGGCCATGGCACCGAATGGTGCAAAGCCGGATCTCATTCTCATTGGCTATTCGAAAGGGGCACCCGACATGCTCGAAGCGTTGGTTTCCTTTCCGGAGATTCACAAGCGAATTGTTGCCGTGGTTAGTATTGCCGGGGCTGTCGGTGGTTCACCGCTCGCCAATGATGCTTCACAATCGCAACTTGCTCTGATGAGGCATTGGCCCGGTGCCCAGTGTACAGAAGGGGACGGTGGTGCGATTGAAAGCTTGCGCCCATCTGTGCGCAAGGCATGGCTGGCCGACAACCTTCTGCCAGAAACTTTCCGTTATTACTCCCTGGTGGCATACCCGAAACCCGAACGCATTTCGTCGGTCCTTCATTTCAGTTACAAGATGCTGAGCCAGGTCGATGCCCGCAATGACAGCCAGTTGCTATTTTACGACCAAGTGATTCCCTCAGGCTCTCTGCTAGGGTACGCCAATGCCGACCACTTGGCAATGGCCGTGCCGATTGCACGATCACACTCGACGCTTGGTGCGGTGTTCGTTGATCAGAACCAGTACCCACGCGAGGCGATGTTCGAGGCGATTTTGCGATTTGTGGAGGAAAAGTTGGACTCATCGTCGAGATAACCTGACGATCACGATCGTTTTAGTGATTGCGGTGATAAAATACATTGCAGTAATTCACCGGAAGGGGGCGGCGCTTCCTGGTCCCAGTTCTGAATTATCGGCATTGACACCATCAGGGTGGTTGTCAGTGATCCAGGGCAGCAGTTCCGCGAACATAGCAGCGCTTGCGTAGCGCACCGCTTCCCTGTAGCCCTCCTGACTCAGTCATCCATAAGGGCTGGAACCATATGCGATTCTCCCTTGCCTTCACGCACTGGATCGGCCGATTCATTCCAGCCGATGTCCTGGGCCAGGTGTGGCGGAACCGGCGTGCGTGAAAGCCAGACGACCAGCCGCATGCCGTCGGTGAAATAATAATCGTTCGTCAGGTTGTAATGCGGCTGCTCCTCGCTTGCCTCGCCGACGCCCTTCACGAAGCCGAACCGGCTGATCGAATCATGGTGCAGTAGACTGTGAAACAGGTACTCTCTGGATTCGTCGACCACAGGGTCTATGACGTGTGTGGTCAGAGTCGGTGATTTGCTGGTCGTCTTGACAGCGATGTCGCGGCTCACCTGCCCTATCCAAACCGGAACACCCTCGCAGCGGAAAGGGGCCAGCCACAGGCGCATGTGGTTGCGCTGCGAGATCCTTGAACGGCCGCGCTGTAGCGCCATGTCCTGCTTCCGCCCGAAGGCATAGAGAGCGCTTACTGGGGCAGTGAGAAAGGACTGCTCAGAGATGGCCGCACCGATCATGCGCCGGATGCTGTCGATGGTAATCGACTCGGTAAAATCCCAGCCGCTCGAGGTCAGCGCCGCCACCATATCCTCACCGCTGCTGACCAGCACGATGTTGAGCGGATCGCCCTCCCCCATACCGTCCGCGCGCGTCGTGCAGCAAGGCAGAGCGTTCAGCCGCTCACGCAGCTGGGGGACTGTCAGGTCCGGCAGCTCACTGACCTGCGCATACCGCTCGCGCAATTCCGAGTACTCGTAATCGAAGCTTTCTGTGGGCAGCAGCACCGCGAAACGCATACGCACGGCCTTCAGGTGGCCGGACAGACGCACATCCACGAATCGTCCTCCGCGCTTGTAGCTTGCATAGATGTAGCCCTCATTGGTGCTGCCGGACTCCGAGAAGAACGGTAGGGCATTGGAGCGGAACAGTCGCTTGTTGACGATACGGCTTTCCTCAGAGAGCTTAGCGCCGGTGACCCGGGCAGCCTCGTCCGCGGAGTAATAATCTGGATCGACCGCAATCGGCATCAGCCAGTAATCGATCTCGCTTGCATTCTCAATGCGCAACCAGATCGGCTGGATGCCGTATTTGGAAAGCGGCACGCCGAAATAGCGAGACGCCTCGTCGTCAGTTGGAATAGACACCTGTACCGTGACGCCATCCTGCTCGATGTGCTGGAGGCGTCCCAGCTTCATCGGCAGGTATTCCCCGGCATCCGGCTGATTCGAAGGACCCGTCGCGCAGCCGGCCAGCCACATACTGACCAGAAGCAGCAGCCAGTGAAATGGCCAGAACATATACTGTCCGTGGCGCCCGGGCACCTGTGCTGTATTCTGGCCGGCAGGCCAGGACCGGGTTTCAGAAGGTATTGTCATTGAATCCATCATAGCAGCCCGTATTATAAGTCTATTCATCATTGTACTATAAAACACCAACAGCACCAACCGGGGCATGCGTGAGATATGGTCCATCTGGGGGCAAAAGGACTGAAGCGAAATGCCAGCGGCCGGACCAGAACGGCCCTCCCTTCTTCTGTCGACTCTCTTGTGGGTGTCCCAGAAAGAGGCAGAGTTAAGAGGTCTAAGTGATCAAGCAGATAGCTGGTTGTGTTCCCTCTTCCTGATCATTTTCTTGTTTGGACCAGAGAAACCGAAGCCGATTTCCATGTCGTTGATAAGTAATTGTTTTTTTCTTCGCGTCAAAATTCGGGGCAGCTCTTTGATTCCGCCCAAGCTCGTCGCAGTAAAATTACCAATAATGGATATCCGGATTCCCTGTCAATACAAAAGATATATATACCATTTCCACTGATAGGCCTGACAATGTCAAGCAGAATAGAACTGTTTGACTGGATGAGAATCAGCATATCACACAGCTGAAATCAAGGTACGGCGCCTCAACCAACAAGGTGAAACCATGCTCCCTGAAGGAATCGTTTCTGGCTAATTTTTAAAAATCAGGATCGACCAACCCGAGTTTAATGGCAAAACGGCCAAGCTGAACCGGTGATGAAAGTCCAAGTTTTTCCATGATCTTTGCCCGGTGCGTTTTAACCGTGCTTATGCTGATGCAGAGTATTTCCGTAATCTGCTTGGTCGAAAACCCCTCTGCAATGAGCTGAAACACCTCCCGCTCACGGTTCGACAGGCTCTCGTACCTCTTCTCTCTGGTATGCTTTTTCTGAGGTGAGAGGTTAGTCTCTTCAACTATTTGTGATATTGAGGGGCTCAAATAGGTCTCATTTTTCATGGCGGCTCTGATTGCCCTTATAATGTCCTGGCCGCTTGAGTCCTTTAAGAGGTATCCTGAAATCCCTGTCTCCAGAAGCTGGTGGATATAATGTTCGTGTGAATACATTGACAGGATAAGAATCTTGCAATGCGGCAGGCTTTTACGTACTCTCTTGGCTGCCTCTATTCCATTCAGCTGGGGCATGGCAATATCCATGATAATGATGTCCGGTTCCAGTTCCAGGGCCTTATCAATGACAGCCTGGCCATTGATTGCCTCGCCGACTATTTTCAGGTCTTGCTGCTCTTCCAGCAAGCGCGCCAGGCCTTGCCGGACAATGGTATGATCATCTGCAAGCAGGATTCTTATAGGTTTTTTCATTTATTTTGCTCTTCCGGCAGAGGAATCTCAATGCGTATCCTCGTCCCCTTACCGGATCTTCCCCTGAGTTGAAAAGTGCCGCCAAGCAGCAGGGTTCTCTCCCGCATGCCGATCAGTCCCAGGCTTCTCTTGTCCTGGTTTTCAATTTTTCCGTCAAACCCTTTCCCGTCATCCTCAGCAGTGAAAATTAGCTTGGGATAGCTCTTGATAATTTTGCAATTGAAAACCTCGGCTCCGGAATGCTTCAGGGTGTTGGTAAGGGCCTCCTGGCTGAAGCGGTAGAGTGCCGTCTCCAGGTCCTTATCCATCCGCTTGTCAAAACCAATCATGCTGAAATATATATCAAGGTTTGAATGGTCCTGGATTTCCTTGAAATACAGATTCAGGGCGGGTTCCAGCCCAAGGTCGCTCAACAGCGTTGGGTGCAGTTTATAGGAGAGTTGCCTTATTTCTGATGATGTCCGCAGCAGCATTTTTCTTATATCTTGTAAATCATTATGGAGCGTACTATCTTCAGGCGGAATTTTCTGCTCCAGTCTGTCCAAACCCAGTTTTACCGCTGTCAGGGACTGCCCGGCCTCATCATGCAGTTCCCGTGCTATACGGCGTCTTTCCTCCTCCTGGCTCTGGAACAGTTTTTCCGTGAGCCGCCGCAGTTCATAGCGATGCTGCCGGATGGTTTCCATCAGTTTGGTGTTCTCAATTGCGTTGCCCAGCAGGTTGCCAAGAGAACCTAGCAGGTGATGCTCCTGGCGGCTTACTATCTTTGCCGTGCGTGATTCAAATCCGAAAAAACCGACAGCTTTTCTTTTTGATGTAATGAGATAGCATGTGAGCGACAGAGATGGCTTGCCACCAGCTTTATAGCGCACCTGGAACGATGGAAATGACGCCTCCGGCTTAAGTTCAGTCTTCCTCTGAACCAGATATTCCATCAGCATGGCGTCCTTGAATTCCACCTGGGTAGGATTTTCCCTTGTTGCTTCCTGCAGACCGAACCCGGCTCTCAGGGTTGGCGTGTTGTCTTCATCGTCAAATAAAAAGATTCCTCCTTTGCGGACAGAAAGAATTTTGCGGATTCTTTCCAGAGTAACTTTCAGGATATGGTCCAGGTCCATGGTGAAATTGAGTACCATGGCAATGCTGTTGAGTATCGATAGTTCCCGGTTGCGCAGCTGGATTATTTCCTCTGCCTGTTTGCGCCGGGTTATGTCTTTGATGATTCCCTCGTATTCCACTCTGCCTGTTTCCGGGTTTTCATAGCGCCGGCTTGATACCAGGGCGTGGATGGGCGACCCGTCATACCTGCGGAAATCGACTTCAAAATCCTTTACATAGCCTTCACGGCTGATGAGATCGATAAATTTTTTTCTATCCTTGATATTCCTATAGAGCTGATTGGCCTGCCCGGTTTTCAGCAGTTCACCCTTGTTGGGATATCCCATCATATCAACACCGGCCTGGTTGATGTCCAGAATATCTCCCTCCAGTGATGAGGTATAGATCATGTCATGGCTGCCTTCGAATATGCGCCTGTATTTTTTCTCCCGTTTGACAATTTCTTCCTGTAAGATTTTTAATTCGGTGATGTCTTTAAAAATCTCAAGACCGCCCATGACCTCGCCTCGTTTATTCCTGAAAGCAGAGGTTGAACAGATGACAGGGATTTTCCTGCCGGAGATATCAGTGATTTCATACTCCCGGTTGTGGACATCAACTCCATCGTTGATTGCCTGTCTGAGGGCATTGCCGGAACCTGTACCTGTTATTCTGAAAACATCGTCGCAATACATGCCAACAGCATCTCTGGCATAAAACCCGGTTATTTCTTCAGCTGCCGGGTTGAAATAATTTATGCGCCAATCTTTATCAAAGGTAAAGAGGCCGTCAGGAATCCTGTTTAAGATATCGACAAAACTTTCTTCTTTCTGGAATTGCTGTTCAAAGGCTTTCCTGTTGGCGTTGCGCAGTTGTTCCGCAATGAAAAATTCATATCCTTTTGGGTGCAGACTTCCCTTTTGTTTGAAATATTCACAGGAGAGACAAATGGCGATCTTTTCGAAAAAGTCGTCAAAGATATAATTGCGGCAGTGGGTTTGGGGGATCAGCCAGCAGTCAATATTCATATTGCCATGGGCGTCGCAGAGAACCTTGAAGCAGTTAAAAAACTGCCAGCATTGCTGATCTTTCCGCAGGAAGGGATCAGGAGGCTGCTTTTCGTGCAACAAACTCACAATGCGGGTCTCCTTTGGCCTGACAATGCGTCTCAATTGCCTTGTATTGAAAACAGCCGTCAGGGTATTCACCGCCATAGAGCAAATCCATGAAGGCGGCTGCAACACCTCTTAACATATAACATTTACCGGAATCCGCCTTACCGTATGAATCCCAATACCCTTTGGCCTCGTAAGAGTCATTGGCGCGAATGACCAGCTTTTTGCCGGGAACCAGTTCCTGTACTGCCAAATCACCCCAGCCAAAAGCTATTGCAATTGAGACAAAACAATATATCTGGTCTTCAATCCGTTCAATCATGGGCTTCACGACTTCGTCCCATTCCCTGGAACTGCGGATCCCCTGGAAGGTCGCATAGCCGCATTCCTGACCGGCAGCCACCAGCAGCTTTTCCGCCACCGCATCATTGCCCAGCTTTTTCTCGAAACCAAAAGATATCCTGTTGTAGTACTGCACCGATATCATGGACAGATAGACCCCGAACAGAGGGATTATTCCCTTTTCCTCCCGGATTCTGCTGCCATGCATGACGGCGTGTACTATTTTGTCAGTATCTATGGCCATGAGGCTTCCCGAATTTTTTTAATACCTGAAAGCATTACAGGGGGCTGTTTGCGTCCTGTCAAGGTGCCGGATTTTTGGTCACTTCAAATATACATTCACGGGCCAATGTCATTTTGCACGCAAGTTCATCAACCCTGTAATAACCGAGAGACTGTTCATAAATAACTGCAAGAGCCCCGGCAATCCAACCTCTGGAGAAGAAACAGCCGGGAGTGTCTCTTTTGCCGAATTTGGCCAGCCAGCCGGTTACGTGATGACTGTGAGGGCTGACGATTCTGCCGCCTTCAGGGCCTATTTGGGAGAAACTTATGATTCCCAACCCGCAGTATTGATAACTGGTAGAGGTCAGTTCCAGTTTTGATTTGACCGTATTAATTTTGGGGAGATGCTTCAGAAAAGAAGTGAAACCATCATAGCTTGATTCCTCTGCTGCCTGGTAGATAAGCCGGGAACCCTCACTGCCGAGTGATGATTCCAGGGTTTTCTGCAGATTCATGTTGTAATGATGGCAGTGGAGAGCAATCGGTAGTCCCGACAGAAATATTTCATGTCCTTTGCGGGCAAAATTTTCAGGCCAGTTGATGGTCATTTATTTACCTGCAAAAGCTGTATAAAACATTTAAAGACTCTTTGGTTCTATTTTTCAATTCCAATCCTGGCATCGATTCCTTTGTCATAATAATGTTTAATCGCTTTCATTTCTGTTACCAAATCAGCCTTTTCAATGATTTCCGGCAATGCGTCCCGACCGGTGATTACAAGTTCGAGTTTCTCAGGCTTCATGGCCATCAGGTCAAGCAAGTCATGCTTGGAAATAAGGCCGTAGGTTACGGCCACGTTTCCTTCATCGATGATTATCACATCAAACCTCCCCGACAGCATGGAGGATTTCACCCTTTCAAGCCCATAGCGCGCAGCTTCAATATCAGGAGCGGAGGGTTTGCCATTTATGAAGCGAGGCAATCCGAACTGTTCCACTGTAATATGATCGGAAAGCCTGCTCAAACTATTCAATTCGCTGTATTGCCGTCCCTTGATGAACTGAGCCAGAAAAACCTGCAGCCCGGCACCGGCAGCCCTGATCGCCAGACCAAGTGCGGCCGTGGTCTTCCCTTTTCCATTGCCGGTGTATACCTGTATGTACCCTTTCATCTATTCCCTGTTTTTTCTGTTGTCTGACTTTTCTCTTATTTTCTGCACCGTAAGCCATAAATCTATTCATCTCCGGGAATAATTGCCATAATTATTCGGTACATTTCAACGGGAATGGTGATGCTGTGTTTCGAATCACCAAGAACGAAGAATTTCATAAGAGAAATCAAATTGTACCGCGTAGCAGAAAGGGCCTGGTCCCGGGCAATAAGTACACCTGTGCATTATTAAAATGGCATTCCGTGCTGCATGCATAATTCTGGAATAAGAAAATGCAGAATCTCCGGGAGGTGGTTAAATCAGCCTGGGACTATAGAGGCAATCGATCATCAGCCCTGCAGAAGCCCGATGATCCTTTCTGTTTTATATACTTTCCCCTGCGCCACAACTATTCCTTCTATTGCAAGGGCTGGACTAAGCAGCAGGCCATACTTTTCCCTCATTTCTTCAGAGAGTGTCCATTTTTTCACAACTTCCGCTTCAATTCCCAGCTCTGCAACAGCTTTCCTGGCATTTTCGAGGAGTTCATTGCACTTTTTACATGGCGGCTCCAGGCCGATGACTTCAATTTTCATCATGACAGTTCCCCTGCTCTTTTTCCTTCGGGGTCCACTGATTCCCTCACCATATGAGGCGGATTGGGATAAGCGGGACTGAAGCATTGCAGGTCATCTATTTCAGGCCTGACTGCATACCTTTGTGCAATTTTGGCAACATCTTTTCTCACTATTTTCTCGAGGGTATCCGGGGATAGCTGCACCCTCGCATTGAGGATCAGGGAACCCTTGGAAAGTGTTGCCAAAGCCTGGCCGCTTACCAGGGGCTCAGAGGACAGGTTCGTCAGGTTGACCCACAAAGATTTGCCGCCGCTGGTGAAAACTGATTTCAGATGTCCTATTTCCCCTTTTTCCTGTTTAAAAGACTCGCGCAGTTCTATAAAAAGATCCTTGACGAACTTATCAGCAGGGAACAACCCGTCAGAAGAAATCCTGATAGCAGCATTTAACCAGCCCAGAACTGCCTCGGCCCTGGCATATCGGTCATAATCTATCTGGCTTAATACGGTATTTGCGCCCGGACGGCCTGAAAGCAGGATATCCAGCCATTTGTCCACTCCAAGATCCTCCCTGGCGGAAATTGCAATAATCTCCTTTTCCGGATATTTAGCACGCAAAAGAGAAACCAGCCTTTCTGCTTCAGCATCTGCAACAAGATCGATTTTGTTCAGTACCAGTATATCAGCCTCCTCAAGCTGTTTACCGAACAGGTAGGCCACTTCTTCCGGAAAGTTGCTCTCGGTTTCATCCAGCAGCAACTCGCGGACCCTGTCCGGATCTACCATTGTGGAGAACGGTGCAAAACGGAAAGCTTCGTGGTAATGAATTTTTATCGGGTTTGCCACTGCTGCAACAAAATCCGTACAACTGCCAACCGGCTCTCCCAGCAAGATATCCGGCTTATGTACAAGGATTTTTTCTATATTGTCGATCAGTTCTTCAAACTTACAGCAGAAACAGCCTGCCACGACCTCCTCGATGGGCACACCAAGTTCGCCGAGCATTTCCCTGACTATGACAGTATCCGCCAGATTGTCGCTCTGGTCATTGGTAACAATACCTACCCGCTTGCCCAGGCTAAGCAACTTCTTGGCAATTCCAGCCAGGGCCGTCGTTTTGCCGGAACCGAGAAACCCCCCGACGAAAATTAATTTGACGGGGCTGTCAACCTTTATATTCCTGTCTTTTCCCATACATCACCTCTGCTTAACTTATATTTTCTGGTGCCAGCGCCGCGTTATCTCAGTTGTTAATTCTTCCTGCCCGGGGATCAGGGACTGATATATCAACTCCCCGTCAAGGGCTATGGCGGGCAGCGATTTTGCCTTGAGTTCACGGAAGCGTTGATTTCCCTCGATGGTTCTCATATCCCACTCTCTTATTTCAATGAGATTTTTTGTTTCGTCCGGTAAATCCTTTACCGATTTTGCCATATAGACACAGGCCAGTCATTGTCTGAAATCGGTCAGGAGAATATCAACAATAATTTTTTTCATTATAGTTCCGCCGTGTTCACTTGTGCGGCAAGCACTTCCTCTATGGCCTCTATCAACATATGCCGCGGAGGGATGGCGTCGAAAAAAAGCTCCCCGTTGATAAAAAGGGAAGGAATCGGGGCAATGCGCATTTTCTTATAAACCCCTTCTTCGCCGAATAATGAAACAGAAAGCTCCAAAAACCGTTTTTTGCCATCCCCCTTCAGGAAATCCACCCTCCGGTATTCCACGTGTTCGGCATAATCAGGCAGGATATCGCGAACAGCCTCGTCCATGTAATAACAGAGCAGGCAGTAGTCAGCCTTATACATCACCTCTATGATCATTTTCTTCTTGCAAGCCATGTCGTTCCACTGGTCATGTTATATTTTGCAATTAATCAGGTATGTCTGCATAATAGGTTCAAAAGCTCCATGCCGTGAATGAATAATTTCCTTTATTCGCTGCTGATCTTCGGCCTCGGGAAAAGCCCCGCACGTTCGACAATCTCAGGCACCTTTTCTTCCCACTCAATCGCCATGATATGAAAGCCGCTTACCCCTTTTATCTCCTTGAGACGTGCTATGGTTTCAAGGCAGATGGCAATTCCTTCTTCAGCCTGTTTTTCCTTCGGGACACCTGCCAGCCGGCTGATCAATTCATCGGGGACATCCATGCCCGGCACGTTCTTTTTCATGTAGCGTGCCATGCCCAGCGATTTCATAGGTGTAACACCTGCCAGAATATATATCTTTTCGTGCAGGCCCCGGTCCCGTACACCGCTCATCCATGCCTCAAACCGCCCCAGGTTGTAAATACACTGGGTCTGGATAAACTCGGCGCCCGCGGCTATTTTCTTGGCCAGCCGCGGAACACGTATCTTAAACGGCTCGGCAAAAGGGTTTGCTGCCGCGCCGACAAACATCCGGGGCGGCCTTTGTATATCATCTCCGCTCAAAAATCTGCCGTTGTCCCGCATGTGCCTGACCGTCTGCAGCAGTTGCATGGAATCAAGGTCGAAGACATTCTGGCTATCCGGGCAATCCCCGAATACCTGGTGGTCTCCGGAGAGGCAGAGGATATTGTTTATATCAAAGGAGGCTGCCCCGAGAATGTCACTCTGCAGAGCGATCCTGTTCCGGTCGCGGGTGACCATCTGCAGCACAGGTTCCACACCCATGAGTTTCAGGTGGATACAGGCAGCCAGGCTGCTGAGACGGGTGACCGACGTCTGGTTGTCAGTAACATTGAGGGCATCCACATGGTCTTTGAGCAGTTGGCCCTTTCTTGTTATCACTTCCGGGGCGCTGCCGCGCGGGGGACCGCATTCGGAAGTTACCGCCAGGTGGCCGGCAGCCAGTATACTTTCCAGTTTGCTATCGGTTTTACGGTTCACGGCAGAAATCCCTCAATTTTAAAGGTTCTGGGTCCCCCTGCCCTGTCTTTGGACCAATCCTTCAGGGGGAAGAGCTTTTCATAATCATCAAGTCTGCCGAGGGCTTCAAGCCGTTCAACAATCAAATGCCAGGCACAGTCAAGCTCCTTGTTGATTTCACACTTGCCATTGGAAACGCCGCCGCAGGGCCCGTTCAGGAGACGCTTGGCGCACCTGGCAACAGGGCAGATACCACCGGTTGCCGCCAGCACGCAGTTGCCGCAGGCCTGGCATTTTTCAGTAAAATATCCCGGCCGTTCAACCGCCCCCAGAAAAGTGGTGTTCAGGGCTGGATAAACCGGTGTGGCATGGAATTTTTCCGCCATGAACTGGACGCCCACACCGCAGGCAAGACTTAGCACCGCATCGGCTCCCGCGACGGCATCCATGACAGGCTTGAAAAATTCATGCTCACACTGGCGTTCAATACCGTCAACGTCAAGTTGTATGTCAACCCCATCCTGCGTAGCTTTCATTTTCAGCAGGGAGGCAAGAACTCCGGCCTGTTTGGTACCGCCCTGATGACAAACCGCAACACAGGAGTTGCACCCAAGGACCAGGACTTTCCGGTGTTCACTGATAGTTTTCCAGATTTCTTCAAAGGGCTTTTGTTCTCCTACTATCATTGTCTCATTGTTCCTTCTCTTCTGATTTATGCTTAAATTATTTATGAGTCTTCCTGTTGACGATGCATTGCCAGCCAGATCGGCGACGGACCGAGTTTTTTTATCCGCTCAGTGAATTCTGAACATATTTCAGCCCACCGGGAACCCATGGCTGCTGACAGATTATACATTTCCAGCCGGGCCGGTTCTATGTTGACCGACGCCAGAAGTTTCCGCAGATGTTCCACCCGTTTACGCGCATTGATATTTCCTTCCAGGAAATGACATTGGCCTTCCAGTCAGCCGGCCACAAAAACCCCGTCAATTCCCCGTTCGAATGCCCGCAACACATAGGAATGGTCAAGCTTCCCGGTGCAGGACAGCCTGATTATCCTGACATTCGGCGAGTAGGAAAGGCGCATCACCCCTGCCAGGTCAGCTGCTGCAAAGGCGCAATAATGGCAGGCAAATGCCAGGACCCTGGCCTCCCAGTCTCCCGGGATGATCTGGTTTTCAGCCGCTTCAACGGTCCCTTCATGTTCCGTTTCAGCTGCAGTTGCAGTTTGCGTCATCGTTTTTTCCCATGCTTTTTTGTGCTGTATCGTACAGCGGCACGCAACCCTCTGTCAGCGAGTCAATCATTGCCGTGATCTGTGCATCTGTAAAACCATTCACCTGAAATGCCTTTGCCGGACAGATCCCGGCGCAGATGCCGCAACCTGTGCATTTGATTTCATTATGACTTACCCTGCCCTCCTCGTCTATGAACGGGGAGTCAAACGGGCAGCTGCGGAAACAGGCAAGGCAGGACATGCATTTATCACGGTCGTGCTTTGCAATTATACCGGAAACCGCAAGCCGGTTATGGGACAGAACCGTGCCGGCCCGGCCAGCGGCAGCCAGGGCCTGGCTGATAATTTCATCCAGGTTCTTCGGGCCATGGGCCAGCCCTGCCACAAATAAACCTTCACTGGCAAAGTCAACAGGACGCAGCTTGACATGGGCCTCCAGGAAATATCCATCGTCATTCCTGGGCAGCTTGTACAATCCGCTTATCTTTTCATTATCGGGATGTGGACGCAGGCCGGTTGACAGAACCACGAAATCGGCCGGCAGGATTATTTCCTTCTCCAAAACAGGGTCATAGGTTTTGATTTTATATTCCTGTCCGTCCCTGGTCACCTGTGGTTTGTTTTCAGGCTCATACCTGACAAAACGAACACCAAGGTCCCTTGCCTTCCTGTAATAGTTTTCCCTCAGGCCATATGTCCGGATGTCGCGGTATACTATGACCACCTGGGCGCCGGGGTCCTTTTCCCTGATGGCAATGGCGTTCTTTACAGCGTCCTGGCAGCAGATACGGGAACAGTAGTTATAGGGTTCCTCCCGGGACCCGACACACTGGATCATGACAAAGCGGCCGCCGGTCTTTACTGCACCAGATGCCAGCTGTCGTTCAAGCTGCCGCTGGGTGAGAACATTATCTGATTCCCCATAGCCATACTCGCTCGGAACATATTCTCTGCCGCCGCTGGCTATAACTATCACACCATGGTCAATTGAGGACGAATCGCTCAGGGTGGTTCTGAAATTGCCGACATAGCCTTCGGTTCTGCTTACTTCAACACCGACATGCACTCTAATTGAGGGATGATCATCGATCTGGAGGTTTTTGCGGCGCACCAGGTCCCTGATATTCTCCCCTTCCAGGGTATACAACAAACCGGCAGCCAGACCGCCCAGTCTTTTTTCCTTTTCGACGATATGGACACTGAAACCCTGTTCCGCCAGAGAGAGGGCAGCGGTCATTCCGGCAATTCCGCCACCGATGATCATGGCTGCATGCGTAACAGGGACAGATTCGGACCTGACTTCCTGCAGAAGCCCGGCCTTGGCAATTGCCATATTGACTATATCAATAGCCTTTTCCGTGGCAATATCATTTTGCCCCATATGGCACCAGGAACATTGCTCGCGGATATCGGCAAGCTCAAAAAGGTACTTGTTCAGGCCGGCTTCCCTGATCGTATCCTGAAAAAGAGGTTCATGGGTTCGCGGAGTACAGGCGGCCACAACCACCCGGTTTAAATTTTTTTCATTGATAAGCTCTTTTATCCTCTTCTGGCCGTCGGGTGCACAGGCGTATGTAACAGTTTCGGCATGGGCCACGAAGGGCTGCCTTGAGGCATTTTCTGCAACCTTCTCCACATCCACGGTCTGGGAAATATTGATGCCGCAGTGACAGACCAGGACCCCGACCCTGGCCTCGTCACCTCCGACTTCCGTTTCCGGAGGCAGTGATATCTCTTCCACCTCGCGGCCTCTGCTTTTGTCCAGGATTGCCATTGCCGCCGCTGCCGCCGCACTTCCCTGGACAACCGTTTCAGGAATATCCTTTGGGCCCTGGTATGTGCCGGCCACAAAAACACCGGGCCGTGTCGTTTCCACGGGACTCAGGCGGGATGTAGTTGGGAATCCGTGGCGGTCAACGCCTATATCAAATATCCTTGCTAATTCCAGGGCGTCTTTCCTGGGCTGCAGGCCAACGGAAAGAACAACCATGTCAAAGGTTTCATCCGCCATCCGGCCCTGGCTGTCCACGTACCGCATGAAAAGATCACTGGTCCCCGCCTCCTCATAGACAGCGGAAATCATGGCACGTTCGTAACGGACATCATATTTATCCCGGGCCCTGTCCGCGTATTTATCAAAATCCTTGCCAAAGGTTCTTTTTTCACTATAAAATATTGTCGGAGATATTCCGGCATCATGTTCCCTGGCGATAACCGCCTGTTTCGTGGCGTACATGCAGCAGACCGATGAGCACCACGGATTGGCACTATGGGGGTCGCGGGAACCAACGCATTGAATCCAGGCAATTCTTTTAGGGTGCTTGCCGTCAGAAGGTCTTTTTATTTCACCACGAAAGGGACCTGATGCGGAAAGAATCCGTTCAAACTGCAAGGAAGTAACAACATTAGGCCATCTTCCGTAACCCAGTTCCTGGTTGATTGTCGGATCGTAGACTTCAAGGCCGGGACAGAGGAGTACAGCGCCGGCGTGAATATCAAACTCAAGGGGTGTGTCGTCAAAATTGACGGCCCCGGCATCACAGGCCTTTTCACAGGCCCGGCATTTTCCTTTTGTCAGATAGATTGTCAGATAGAGGCAATGATCAGGGTCAATAACCCTGGTATTTGGCACTGCCTGAGGAAAAAGGCTGAATATGGCCTTGCGCGTGGCAAGACCTTGATCGAACTCGCCCGTTACAATTTTGGGACATTTCTTTTCGCAAATACCGCAGCCCGTGCATTTCTCAGGATCAACATAGCGTGCTTTCCGGCTGATTCTCAGGGTGAAATTGCCGGCCACCCCGTTGACCTCGATGACCTGGGCCATGGTGTGAATCCTGATATTCGGATGCCGGCTGTTTTCCACCATTCTGGGTGAGAGCATGCACATGGCGCAGTCGCCGGTGGGGAAGGTCTTGTCCAGCATGGCCATGGTCCCGCCGACGGCTGACTAGATGGACCAGGAAACCGCTGTCTGCCAGGTCCAGGGCAGCCTGCATGCCACCGATACCTGCTCCGACGATAACAACGGAACCTATCTGTTTGGGATCTGTTGTCATGTTAAACCGAATCCCCGCAAAGTTGCGTCCAGTCCATTCCGTCGATAAACAGGTTTTCCGCTGGTTGTAATTCCTTCTTGCTGAAACCGAAAGCCATGCCCATCAGTTCGGTGATGAAATAGACCGGCAACCGTTCCTTGATGCCATGTTTTTCGCAAAAATGGTCCTGCTGCGATTCCATATTCATCTGGCACATAGGACAGGTAACAACCAGGCAGTTGGCACCCCTGGACACTGCATCCCGCATGATTTTTGCCATTAAATCAAAGGCGCAATCCGGGTTGTAGATAACCGAGGATGCTCCACAGCAGAGAGTCTTGTAGTTCCAGTCCAGGGCCGCAACACCAAGAGCTTCAAGGACGGTTTCCATACCCCGGGGGTTCTCCACGTTATCAGAAACCGGCACATCATAAGGGAATCTTGTATACATGCAGCCGTAGTAGCAGGCCGGCTTGATACCTTCCAGTTTCTGCAGGGGAATTGCACTAAAGCTGCTGGAACGGATGGCCCTCTTCAGAACATCCAGCGTGGAGGATACCTTGATGCTGCCTTTAACCTTCCTCGACAGTTCGAGGTTGATCTCATTTTTCAAGAGCGGAAAATCCTGCAGCTGCTTCTGGGCTACTATTGTTCTTGAGTAGCAGGCGGAACAGGGTATGACCAGTTCCGTAAATCCAGTGGACTCGGCGATCCCCAGATTTCTCGCCGGTAGAGCCACAGCCATGAAATCATTAATTTTGCCGGCCGAAGTTGCCCCGCAACAGCTCCAGTCTTCTATTTCTTTCAAATGCAGGCCAAGCCTGCCAAAGATCAGCTTGGTCTGATGATTGTAAAGCTTGGCGGACTGGTAGAGGGAACACCCAGGATAATATGCTAAATCCATTTTCGACCTGACGATTTTTTATAGAGGCGGGATATTTCCACGCCCTTTGCTTGAATGGAATGAGAGGTGCAGCCTTTTTTGTTTGAACATCTCCCACGCCAAAGTGGATTTCCCGACGATTTCGGAAAGAACCGCAATATAATTTCCCTTTTTAAGATGATCCCACATGTTGCGCAGCTGAAATTCACCCATCATGCCGATCTCGTTGATCCGGCCCCAGCGCAGACTATAGTTGAAAAAGGCCCTGTGGAAATTCTTATATTCGGGCTGCTGCGGATCTATGCCCGCATCAAGGGCAATTTTCTTCAGGGTATCGGCAATTCTGCCCGTTTTGATATTGTTGGGACACCTGGTCCCGCAGGTGTGACAGAAAAGGCATTTCCACGTCAGCTTGTTTGTCAGGGCATTTTCAATATCTCCAAGCACGACCATGCGGATCAACCTGTTCGGAGTGACCATGTCCGTATCTTCGGCAACCGGGCAGCCGGAGGCACATCTCTTGCACTGATAACAGGCTGTGATATTCTGGCCCGAGCGTGCCATGACTTCCCGGGTGAAAACATCAGCAGCCTGTGGGTTGAATTCGAATGCTTTGTTATCCATTCACCAAGTCCTTCATATTCATGACAACTCAGTCCTGCCTTAACTTCCAGGCTGGATTACTTCGCCCTTCAACCAATTGCCTGTTTGCAAGGCCCGGTCAATCCCTTTCATGGATTCAATGGGACCGATGAACACCACTATGTTCTTATGCTTAATGCGTCCAAGGGGTATTCCAGGGTCTTCCAGGGTCCAGTCTCCCATTACATAACTGAAGATATAGACACGATCCTCCGCCTCGACAAATCCTTTGGCACGCACAACTGCCGCGGGGAGATTCTCTGCCATGAGTTTTATCTGTTCAATATCTCTGCCTGACCATTTGTAGGTTACCGACACCAGTGCATCAGGAGGTGTTGTTTCCAAGTCGGGCTGATCCAGGAGATCGTCAATGTACGTTTCAAGTTCGGCCGCAGACAATATTCTTTCTTCGTTTTGTAAGGAATCTGCAGGCAGACTGCTGCTCCCAGCCTGCAACTCATCGAAAAAAAACGGCTCAAGCGGTATATCGGAGTAGGTTGTTTCAAAAAATACGGGATCAGGATGAAACTGACTCACTATCTGTTTAATGTTGTCAATGGACTCCCTGGTTACGAGATCAACCTTGTTGATAATGAAAACCGTGGAAGATGCAATCTGTTTCTCCAGGGAGGCATAAGCCTCAAAGGCATCCTGGAAATGAACAGCATCCAGGATGCAGAACTGTTCCATAAACTGGAAACGGTCATTGAATATCGGTAGTTTCAGGTCCCGTTTCAGGTCTGAAGGATTAGCAACTCCGGTTGATTCCATGAGCAGGATGTCAGGTTTGACCTTTGTATTCAGCTCATAAAGGCCCTTGATAAAATCGGTCTTGACGCAGACGCAAAATATTGAACCGCGGCTGATCTCCAGCAAGTCGATGTCATCGCCTTCGACCAGTGTGCCGTCTATCCCGATTTCACCGAATTCGTTCATGAGAATGGTGAGTTTTTTATCCTTGGGAAACCGTACAATAATCCTGTTCAGGAAAGTTGTTTTGCCGCTTCCCAGGAAACCGGTTATTAAAAATACTTTCGTTGTCTCAGCCATGGGCATGTTTGATAATTTAAGACTTAATAATGATTATCACAAGGGAAGACCGGGCTGAAAAGCTGCTGTTACAGTTTTTCAGCCCGGTCAAAGAATTAATAAGTTCAATTGCCCGATTATCAAGGCCTGGACTCATCCACTTGATAAAGAAGATCTCAACCTGCCTTGGTCTTCAGTCCGGCTCCAGCCTTTTTGAGGTTCTCCTCGATCTTGGCAAAATTGAAACCTTCGTCGCGGAGTGATGCAAGCCTGTTTTTCATCTCTTCGCTGGGAGCACGTTTCGCCATTTCATCAATGAGTTCCTCGTATTGCGGGATAATACTTTCAAATACGAGGTCTCCTTCAATGGCGATGGTCGGCAAAACCCTTCCTTTCATTTCAATAAATTTGCCTATTCCTTCCTTGTTCTTGATTGACCATTCCGAATATTGGATCATATCCTGAATATCATCCGGCAGAGCCGCGATGGATTCCATCATGTACCCACATGCAGCACACT
>WOR8_10001142_pt1 | contig 26906 bp, 25 predicted proteins | sample DeeMarSeWOR38_10_FD_19890 | JGI IMG/M metagenome (IMG submission 19890) | reverse complement strand
ATCCTGAAATGATTGAAGCTGTATATGATCAAATCAAATTTAGCGCGTCAGAAATTATTTGTGGTGATGGTCATGGCGTAGATGTACCTACAAAAAAAATAGAAAATCATCCAATTATCGAAAAATGTAAAGAATTGGGTATTTCTTTCATAAATTTCTATGAATATCCTTTTAAAAAGTTAAAAAGTCCTCGAAACTTTACGATAAAGGTCTCTGAAATCCCATTTCAGCAGGATTTTATAATTTCTCTTCCAATTTTAAAGGATCATTTCCACTTAAACCTTACCAATGCTCTGAAAGATAAATTTGGATATTTATCAAAAACTGAGCGAATAAAAATGCACGCCAAGGTCAAAAATATTAATAAAGGTATTGCTGAATTAAACACTGTACTTAAATCTAATTTAATTATATGTGATGCATTGAATGTTTTAGTAAAAGCTCAAGAATTTCGACATGGGGGATTAAAAAAAGATCTGGGCTATCTTTTTGCAGGAACTGATCCTGTAGCTTTAGATTACTTTGGCTACAAGCTATTGCACCCAATTTCGATAAAATTGAAAAATATAGATAACCCCCTACAGATAAAATATATAAAGTATGCTTTAGATTATGGAATTGGGTCAAAAGATTATAATTTGGAAGAAATTTAATTTATTCGATGGGATATTTTCCATTCAACTAGTAGTAGCTAATCCCAATGAATATAATTTTTTCTTAGGAATTTTCATTGAACTCAGACTCTGGATTTACCTTTCCCTTCCGATTTCAAATTTATTTCGTAATATACGAAGATTTTATTGTGTAAGGGCAAAGACTAGTAAAACTTAGTAAAATAGTTTAATTCTTAGAAGGAAATTATATCCCCGCATCTTTTCGAGCTTTATCTGCTTCTTCTCGGTTAATAGAACCTTTTTGGCCATTTTTTAGAATAATTAATAGTCCTTCTAAATATTTGATCCCGCAATCTTGATGCCAATAATAATTATAACCTTTAGATGGGGCAAATCTAAGTCTAATCGAGCCTTTCTTAATAACGTCTTTACACCAATCACATTTTGTGGCGTTGGTGGGAGCATTTTCTATTCGAAAAATCTTATAAATCTCCTCATTTTGTCAAACACTCTATTATAATTGAATATCATATAAATTTATATGTATTTTTTATGAATAATAAATTGAAGAATTAACGCTGCTTTAGTCGGCGAGGGGTTCAACTTGTCTCAGAGTTATATCCTTATTTATAACTAGAGCTAATAAAACCCGATTAGTTCTATACCTAAAATTTGATAAAAGCTTTTAATAATGATTCTGATTTGAAATCATGAGTTTAATAATAAAGTTAGCTTATTCGTTTTCTCCTTTTATTAGATTAGTCAATTTGATTAAAAGGAGGGTAACTCTCTTAATTAGTCATTTTCGCACGTTAGAGTCATCTACTACCACATTTAAACTTGGTTCATGGAGTGATGATGCTCTTGTTCAAACAAAGTATGGTTTAGTATCTGGGTTTGTAGATAAAGGGTCTTGGTGTTGGAAGGGGATTCCGTATGCAGATCCTCCAATTGGTCCTCTTCGTTGGAAAGCACCACTAGATCCTAGCCCATGGATGGGGACGCGAAAAACAAGAAAGTTTGGTAATTCTGCAGCCCAATTTTTACCTTTTATGGGGCCAATTGGTTCAGAAGATTGCCTTTATCTTAATATTTGGCGTCCCAAAACTCCAGAGAACAATTTACCGGTTTATTTCTATATTCATGGGGGAGGAAATTCAATTGGATCATCCGCGGAGGTAGGCTATTATGGTAATGCGGTCGTTGAGAAATCTAACTTATTATATATCTCGATAAATTACCGTCTTGGAGCAATGGGTTGGTTCATACATCCTGCAGTGACAAGTAATGGTTCTCCTGAAGATAAAAGTGGTAATTATGGTACTCTTGATCTGATAAAAGCCTTGGAATGGGTACAAGATAACATAGAAGCATTTGGAGGGGATCCTAATAACGTTACAATCGCTGGGGAATCTGGTGGTGCCTTTAATGTTCTTTCGCTCCTTATTTCTCCAACCGCAAAAGGACTGTTCCATCATGCTATTGCTGAAAGTGGGTTATCTCTAATTTCTAATACTAATACAGCAGAAATTCAAAGCATGGATCTTCTCATTAATCTCCTCATTAAAGATCATAAAGCAAAGAATCAAGTAGAAGCTGGACAAATCTTAGAGAGAATATCGGGAGAAGAGGTTGAGGAGTATCTTCGGTCAAAATCAGCATTTAAAATTTTAAAATGCATACCTAAAATGGATTTTGGAATGGCTGAATGGCGGCCTATTTTCACTGATGGCACAGTAATACCCAAAGAAGGGTATGATATATTCTCAACTGGAGACTGGGCAAACAAAGTCCCACTAATTATCGGCTGCACAAAAGATGAATTGAAGCTCTTTGGTAGTTTTAGAAAAGACCCTCCCAAGAATACAAGAAAGTATGATTTAGTCTGGGGCTATCGATCCCTATTGTGGCGCGTAAGTGGTCTTGATTCCTTAGTAACTAAGATGAATTCAAATACGAATGTCCCTATTTACGCTTACCGATTTGATTGGGGTAGCCCAGATAAAAATGGTATGAGTGTTCTGCCTAAAGCGAAGGGTCGAAACTTAGGTGCTCACCATGCTGCAGAAATTCCTTTCTTTTTAGGAATGGGTAAGAGTTCTGTATTCATGCTGATCGGAAAAACGCACACGAAGCGTAATCGAGTTGGTCGGGAAAAGTTGATAGACTTATCCATGAAATATCTTGCCAATTTTGCACGAGCCGGAAATCCAAACGGAGAAGGTTTACCTAATTGGTATCCTTGGAGTAATATTAAAGGAAAAGATAAAATTCTTGTCCTAGATGCTGATTTTGATGATTTAAGGATTTCATATCTAAACGATATACTTACTGTGAAGAACGTTATTGACCTCATTAATTCTGAACTTAAAGAACCTGAATTAGGAATGATCCTTTCCTATCTTGATGAATTGATACCATTTGGTGTAAAAGAATCTGAATTATAAAAAAGTGTTTTTCAAAGAAATTTCATTGAAATTAAACGCTGAATTTACCCTTCATGAAAAATGAATAAATACTAGGCAAAGATTTCATCGATCACCGTTTTGAGGGCGGGGGGGTTGTCGAGTTCCAGCATCTCACTGGTTTTGATTGACTTATTGAGGGCATGCCAGATTTCCGAGTTTTCTCCTAAGGCTTTACAACGGCTCAAAGCTTAAAGTTACATTAAGAAATGAAATTATTTTGTTTTTAACACAATTGTAATTGCTCTTGTTAAGCGGATTACGTCCATAACTTTTCCTTTTTCCACAGTTATTTGTTCTCTGCTTATTGCGTGGGTAAAATCTCCTTTACCTTCACAGATTCTAAGTAATGCATAAGGATCTCCTGATATTACGATGATGGCATCGGATTTAGTTCCTGTACATAAAGAAGTCTTACGATTCATGATTTCTAGAAAAAAGGGATCGGTATTTTCAAGATTAAACTGAAAGGACATTTCCCAGTCAACATCCTTTCCTGCAATATTGGTAACAAATACATCTTGAGCTTTAGGAAGTTCATTCATTTTTTCTACAATTTTTTCGATTGCTTCTTTTACTTGGCTCAGGTTTATTTACCCCCCTCAAATTCGGGTTTATTTATCCAATTGTCATATTCTTCTTCGGGAACAAAGAAGAAATCGGTCATTTTCCCTTCTCTTTCTTTATTAAATACTGCCCTTACTTTTTTCCCTTTTCTAATTTTTGAAGGGACTAAATTTTCTGAGAAAATGCCTTGAAGTAATGCGGTTTCAGCACCATCAAGTTTTATAAAGCCAACCCCATAAGGTATTGCTTTAATAAACGCCGAAGTGGTATACCAGACTATAGTGCTAACTTCTATGGTCCCAGTTTGTTTGAGTTCTATCCAATCCGCTGGAGTATAGCAATCAGAGCAATTTATTCTTGGCGGCATCCATGTTTTTCCACATTTAGTACACTTAGTGCCTAAGAGTTTCTTATTCTTCATCAATTCTATAAAGAATTTAGATTGTCCGCCCATTGAATATTTATAATTAATTTTGATGACATCCCTTATTTGATGGTCTTGAAAATGATCACTCATTTCTTCAATCCCTCCTCATTTGTCATTACGATTACTGCTGCATAAGCAGCTCCGGGCCCTCCAATAGAATGGGATATAGCTCGACCCTTTTCAATATGTACTTGATGTTTTCCTGCGTCCCCTCTCAATTGAAGCGCAGCTTCTCCAGTACTCATTATGCCTGTAGCACCAACAGCATGCCCACATCCTATTAATCCTCCTGAAGGGCAACAAGGGAGTTCTCCATCCAACCAAGGACCTTCACCAGCTTTTTCAAAAGAGTTTTCAATCCACGGACCCCCTTCTCCAAAAGCTACAAATCCTAATTCCTCATAGCTAATTACTTCTTGTCCAGAGAACGCATCATGTAGCTCTGCAAGGTCAATTTGTTTTTTTATGTTGTTGTAATCAAGTCCAGCCATTTTATAAGCCCCTTTTGCAGCATAGATATTTGAGTAAAGGCGTCCCATATCCTCACGATTACCAATAAAACAATCAGTATTAGCTGCGTCTACACCTGTAATCCAAATTGGCTTCTCAATTCCAAGTTCTTTAACTTTTTTCTCACTTGCTAGTATTAGGGCTGCTGAAGCTTCGGAATATAGACAGCAATCGAGAAGTTTAAAAGGATAACAAATAATTCTTGAGTTCATTACATCTTCTACTGTTATTTTCATGGGAGATTGAGCTTTTGAATTTAAAATAGCATTTCCATGGTTTTTCATGCTAACGTATGCCATCTGTTCTTCAGTAGGATTTCCAAATTCCTCATAATGAGCATTCACCATAGAAACATAAGAACTAGCTGCCATCATTCCCATAGGATATTCATATGTCATATCGGCTGAATAAGCAATTGCATTCAAGACTTCGGGAGTAGTTACACCTGTTTGTTCGTCGTAACAATCATTGCATTTTTCGAGTCCTAGGCACAGGCACAGATCACTCAATCCAGAAGCTACTTCCGCAAATGCCATCCTTACTGTGTATCCTCCCGTGGCGCCTCCAGTTGCCACTCTCGTTCCAGGCTTATTATTCATTCCCAAATAACTATTAACAAATATATCAGGCATAAATTGACGCTCAAAAAGCTCGTTATAAATTCCATATACAGTAGAGTGAAGGTCTTTATGGGTGATTTCAGCACCATTTTTATTGGCATCCTCAAGTGCTAATTTTGTTGCATCATATGCAAGTTCGAAGTAAGTTCTGTCTAAATATCTGGCTTTAAAAGGGGTAATACCCACACCTATTATTGCTACTCTCTTCAAAATATCCACAACAATGATTTTTTCAATCTTAATTTAATTTAGATGAAGTCATTAATTAATCTTTCAAAATTAGAGATGAATCTTGAAATTATATAAGAAAATTAAAAAAAGAGAATTAGGATTAGAATTAAAAATCTGATGAATCTAGTATGGTTTAAAGGAGGCTTAAGAGATGAAAAATAATGATTCGTTACAAAATAATGATGAATAAATGAGGGGTACATAAACATTTATTAAGTAGAAATCTCCTCGATTACCATTTTGAGCACGGGTGGTCTATCGAGTTCCAGTATCTCACTGGTATTGACCCAGTTGTTCAACGCTTACCATATTTCCGAGTTATTCGTATGGCTTCAGTGAAGCGTCATATTTTCTGAAGCGCAGGATTTAACGTTCCTTAAAAGCCTTTGGTAATGCAAATTCGATTTAAGACATTTTTGTTTTTTTAAGGAATTTTCTTTGAACTCGGAAGCCGAATTTACCTTCTTATAAAAATGATAAGAATTAGTATTACCCAAAGTCATTCATTTATTAGATCCAGACATTTTAAATCTTTAAAACTTTGATAAGAATATTCTATTATATTCTGCCACATGTCAGGATGAAGGTTCCAATAACAGAAAATAATTGGAGTTAACAGTTCCCCAATGATACCAAGTCGATAATCATGCCAACAATCTTCCCAACGATATTCTTGGATCCCATATTTTACTAATTCATTGTGATAATATTTCACAAGGTCTTCTTCTAAGTATTTTCTTATTTCGGGGATCCAATTTAATCCTATCATATGAGCTAGGTCATTAGGACCAAATCCTACGGACCATGTTTCCCAGTCAATAATGTAAACTTGTTGATTTATATTGCATTGATTATTGGTATTTTGCTTTGGAAATAGGAAATTACCTAGCCAAGCATCACCATGAGTGAGGGTAATATGCTTTTGTAAATTCAACCGTTTCAATTTAATATCTGGGAATTGAGAAGATACTAATTTATAAATTTCTCTACGTTCTTCACTGAATTTATCATCAAGAAGTTTAAAAACATGTTTTAAAATACTAGGAATCTTTTTCTTGAAGGTTGATAATTGATATGACATTATATTTTTATGAAGAATTATTTTATCAAGATTTGGATGGTCCCAAAACGTTGCATGAATCTTAGCAAGACTTTTAACCGCCATTTCACATATTGATTTAGAATTGGGATTGATTTCTCTTACCTCTTCATGGGTGTTTGAAAGGTTATCAAGTAATAAGTAATGGCAATCCTTTTGCTCAAGATCATTTAAATTATAACATTGCGGGATAGGAAGGTCAAAGGTTATATCTTTTAAAAGACAAAAGAAGCTTCTTTCATGTCTAAATTTATCAACTTTTAATATCATATTTCTTGAGATATTATCTAATATTGCGGTGTTTGATGGTATAATGTTAAGAAAATATAAAGTTGTGTGTCGTTTAAGAACTCGTGCAATATGGACATCAGTAATAGTTTCTTCTTTAAAAAAACCATTATTCTTTAAAATAGATGTTAACCATTCTGGGGTAATATTATCTTGGCTAAACATTGATGAATATCAAATATATTTAGAATTTCTTTAAAAATATTGTTTTTGATTAGACTTCCCAGACAAAATACAATCCTCCATTCGGTGGCATGGGGTATTATGGGGCTATAGCAATTTATTATGGGAGTATAGATAAATGATTATATAAAGTTGCAATTTTAAACTCTATATAGTGACATTACCGAATAGTAGACTACTTTATAACAGCTTGTTTTTTAAATTCCTCAATCTCATCATTACTGTACCCAAATTGTTCCAAGATAGAAACCGAATCTTCCCCTAAAGTTGGGGCACCTTTTCCTGGCTTTATCGGGTTTTTCATGAATCTGATTGGATTACCTATCATTTGATAGGGACCTAGTTTGCTGTTCTCAAGATCCCAGATCATGTTTAATGCCTTAACTTGGGGATCATAGAAAAGATTTGCGTTGTAATTTACTGGTCCACAAGGCACTCCCACTTTTTCCAGAGCTTCGATCCATTCCTCATTTGTTTTTTCTCGAAAACGTTTTTCAAACGTTTCTTTCATTGCCAATTGATTATTATATATAATATCATCGTTAATCTGGCTGAATGGGACCCCAGCTCCCTTTTCGTAGATGCCTATGATTTCACACATATCTTCTCTCTGCCGAGTTGTAAGTGCGGCTATACTCATAAACCCGTTTGCGGTTTTATAAATTCGATAATACGGAAGTGAATATCTATCTGCGGGTCTGTGATTACAATCAGGAACTTCGAGTATCCGGGTTGATTTAGGCATTTCATACCGAAGATTTAAATACGCCAATTCGTCAATAATCTCAGTATGAGTCTTTCCATGAAGAAATGCATTGTTTAAAAGCTCCAATTCCTCTTGATGTTTTTCTTTATCCAGGCTTTCGATCTTTGCAAAACCTGCAGCTTTCAAAGCCATACCAGTACTAAAGAGTGATGTTTCTATTTTTTGACCTTCTCCAGTCTTCGTTCTGTTAAATAGAGCTGATACAGCACTGAACGCATTAAGCATACCTGTACCAATATCTATAAATGGACTTCCTCCAGGGGTACGAGGTTTACCTTCTTCATCAGAATAGGCTGTCATCATGCCAGAAGCGGCATGTGCGATAATATCAAAACCTTTACGTGTCTTGTATTGTCCGACTTCACCAAATGCGGTGCTAGAGATGAAAATTATTCCTTTATTGATTGCTGATAGGGTGTCATAATCGATCCCGAGCCTTTTAGCGACACCTGGCGTGTAATTTTGAATTACAATATCGGTCTTTTCAACCATATGGTGGATGATCTTCTTTGCTTCTTCTTTTCTAACGTCGAGACAAAGACTTTTTTTGCCTCTGTTTACTGTCAGAGCCATTCTTGTTTTACCCTTATATCGCTGCCATCTACCCCATCGCCTTTCTTCAGATCCGTCAGGAGGTTCGATTTTTATAACTTCTGCACCTAGATCTGCAAGCAAAAACCCGCAATATGGACCGGCGATGTATTCTGAAAAATCTAATACTATAATTCCATCTAAAATCCCAGGCATTCTTATTGTTCCTCCTTAAATAGTGTACTTTAATTTATAGATTTTATAAAATTTATGTTATTTATTAATTTTTATAGATCAAAAATTTATATTGTATTGGTTTACTAAATCAGATTAAATATGAGGTATGAACGCGTATATTGGGATAAAAATATAAAAGGCTCCAAGAAGAAAGAAATTTTAAATGTAAACAACAAAATAATAAGATTAAAATTTAATCTTTAAAGTTTATGAGGAACAATAACTATGCCATATTTTAATAATGATGGAATCAAGATATATTATGAAATTGAAGGGGAAGGTCCACCAGTGATAATGATTCATGGATTTGCTGCTAGTCTTGAGGGTAATTGGAAACAAGCTATTGGGTAGAGCTTCTAAAGGATAACTATAAAGTAATACTTTTAGATTGCCGTGGGCATGGTAAAAGTGATAAGCCTTTGGATCCAGCCCAATACGGGGCAGATATGAACGACGATATAGTAAAATTACTTGATCATTTATCGATCGAGAAGGCTAACTTCTTTGGGTATTCTATGGGCTCAAGATTAACGTTAGAACTGTTACTCAGTAAGCAAGAACTCTTTATAAGCGCTATTCTTGGTGGATTTGCTCTTCAGTTTCCTACTGATGAAGAAAGATCAGCAGCTCAAAAAAGAATGGGTGATTGGATTGATGCTTTAAAAGCAAAAAATGTTGATGATATAAAAAATCCTGCTGCTTTGAGAATGCGACGAGTAATTTCGGCTTACAGAGATTTCGACTTACAAAATCTAGATGCTCTAGCAGCCGTTTTGAAGGGTGGTTTTCAATCTCGGAGAAACTCAGTCCAAACCAACGACCAAAGAAAAGAAGCTCTTAAGAAAATCAATGTACCAGTATTGACGGTTGTAGGATCTGATGATTTCATTCCTGGGGATAAGACTTTAATGGCTCAAATAGTTCCAGACGCGTGTCATTTTCAAATTCAAGGAAGAGATCACATAAATGTCGTCCCTGATCCTAAGTTTCATATGATTGTAAAAGCTTTTCTGGATTATGTTAACAAAATTTAGTTGAATTTACCTTTTATTTTTACCTATTCTGAGTGAATATTTTACAATCAGTTTGCCGATTTCACGAGAATAATCTCTGAATTTACCTTTCTAAGCTATTTCACTGGAAGAAATTATCTATAAAGGGTGAATTCTATTTGTATTTAGACGATAAGATTTATTTATTCTAATGAAAACAGAATTAACTCCGGAAGGAATAAGGGAAAATATAGAAGAAATTGGAAAAAAAGAAGGGCTAGCGTTATTAAGAGAGATTATTGCTACTGATGGGAGTGTGAATGTACGGAAGAGGGCACTCACCATCTTCGGTGAATTTGACACCTTAAAAAATTTCAAATTTTTGGAGCAATTATTTCTTTCTGATGAGGAAATTGAAATCAGGTTAATTGCAGGAAAGATTTTGCAGGAAAAATACTCAGTGCATAAGAAAATGATACCCTTATTGGAGTATGTTTTACAAGAACGCACCAATATAAAACAGCAACTATTTTCTATAAACAGTCTCTATTTAATAGATACAGTGAAGAGTAGGAAGGTTTTAATTGAGTACCTTAGAAACCTTATTAATTTCGGATTCACTGATTTGAAACACAGAATTCCTAATGAAATCTACACTTATCGTATAAATTCTCCATTCCCAGAATCTCTTGTTGAGATTTGTCTCAATTTAAGGTTGTATAATTACTACGTTAAATTTTGCGGATTTCTCTCATCATTGCGAGCGGGAAAAATTGTGTCTCTATACTGTGAAAGTTCCAATCTAGGGGGCTTAAAGGAAATTGTAGGATTAGAATATCTCAATGAATTGGAGCATCTCAGCATTCATAGAACAGAAATTGAAAGAATTGATAATCTTGCGTTTTTTAAAAATTTAAAAACATTAGATTTTTCTAAAAACAAGTTGAACCGAATTGAAAACCTTGAAAGTGTAGTAGGTTTGGAAGAACTTGATTTATCTAATAATAAAATCCAAAAGATTGAGAATCTGAGTTATTTGAAAAATTTAAAAAAGTTAGCATTAAACAACAACCGAATAGCGGTAATTGAAAATCTGAACTCTTTGAGCAATTTAGAGGATTTAAATTTAAGTTATAACTTGATTAAAAAGATCAGTAATTTGGAACAATTAGTTAAATTAAAAAAGCTGAGCCTTTCACACAACAATATTGAAGAGATAACTGATCTTAGCCAATTAAGAGAATTGATGATGTTGTATATTAATGACAACAATATATCTCAAATAAAGGGATTGGAAATTCATAATCAGTTAAAGGTACTTTATCTTTCAAACAATGTTATCAATAAACTTGAGGGTCTAGACGCTCTTGAGAACTTGAAGAAATTAGAATTATCATATAACAAAATATCTAAACTAGAAGCGATGGAGAACTTAACAGAGCTACAGGAGTTATATTTGGATAATAATAATATAGAATCACTTGAAGGACTGGAACCATTAAAAAAGCTAATAATAGTACACATTGGCAGAAACAGGATAACTCAATTTAGAGAGGAGCATATTAATAACCTCCCAAACCTGAATTTTCTTTTTCTAAACGAAAATCCTTTAGATAAGCAAAGTTGGGATCATTATAAGAAGCGATTTAGGTTTCCTTAATGTATATTATCCGTTTTGATGTATATAATCATCAATCCAGAGATCCATGAGCACCTCATCATAATATACAGAGTCCATATAAAATTGTTTCTTTCTTATACCCACCACTTCAAAACCTAACTTCTTATAAAGGTATAATGCTCTTTCATTAGTGGAAAAGCAGCTTAAGATAATTTTTTCTTTATTATTTAATGATTTTGACTCTCGAATGGCTAGATCAATCAAATTCAAACCAATTCCCATATCTCGATATTTCTTTTTTACGATAATTCCTAAAATACCCACATGCAAACCAGCATCCCAATCAGAATTGGAGATCTCACACTGTCCGATGACATTAAAGGGGGGTTTAAGTCCTTTATTTTCTGCGATAATACAAATTTCATGTTCATTGGTGATCTTACGGTACCATGAATCTTGTTCCATTTGAGATCTAACTGGAAAAAGGACTGGTAAATATATTCCTTCTTCGATAACCTCATTAAAATTCTTCCACACTCCTTCAATATCAGATTTTCCTATATGTCTTACGACAATTTTCTCTCCGGTGGCTAATTCTAGATTCCTTTCCATTATTTGAATATAAATTTTTATAATTAAATTTCTTATGGTATTAATATGGAAAATCAAGATTGGGAAGCCCCGAAGAAAAAAAAGAAGAAGTCTGTTGCAAAAGATTTAGTTACATTAAAGCATGTGGAAGTAAAGAAACAAGAAATTACCCCAGAAACGAGGGATTTTGCCCAAACGTTAAAGGAGAGATTAATTGAACATGATCAATTTGAAAGACTTACAAATGATGAAATAACGATCCTTGAATCTTTCATGGGTAAACGTTTGTTTTTAGAACGAATCGCGATTATTGTAAACCAATCCCGAATACCACTGGGAATTCCGGGGTTAAAAAAAGCAGAATTAGAAGTCATCTTAGATGGACTTATTACCAAGGGATATCTTGAATTTGAATTAGTAGAAAATAAGGGCGTATTTTATCTTTCCGAAAGAGGAAAGTATAAAGTTCAGTAAAAACTATATCTTACAAACTCAGAAGGAGTTAATCCTTTTTTAGTATCAACTTACTTATTGGGATATCTTGAGATTCTCCATTTGGGTTATCTCGGACGATTGTTAAAGGAAGAATCCCGGCTCTTAGCTCCAACATAGCGAGTTTTATAGGATCAATCATATCCCTTGGCTTTTCGATTAACAGAGGCGCACCATAGCTTAATTGCAGAGCTCTCGCGCCCACTATTCGAGCTTTTTCGTATCTTGTTAAAAAAATCGGTCCTACTTTAACGAATTCTCTTACTTCTTTATATAATCTACGTAATTCGCGAGATTCTAAAAAACTGGACATGGTTAAATTAACCAAAAAATAAGTAATTTGATATTGAAAATACATTATATCATATAACTTTTTCGACTTTCTTCATATCTTGGAAGGAAGAGACTTTGTAAAAAGACTTAGTAAAATAAAAGTTGAAGTATGGGCCAAGGGAGAATTGAACTCCCGATTTCCTGCATGTGAGGCAGGCATCTTTGGCATCTTACCGAAAAAGTACCATCACTATACCACTAGATCATTGGCCCGATTTACATATATAACAATAGTAGCCTACATGAATTAAATTTTACTTTACTCAATTGTTAATTCTTTTTATTAAATTATTAGTAAAACGATTTAAGAATTTAAGTAGTTTTTAAAGATCTAATAAAGTCTTCGAGTTTATATATTTCGTTTCAATTCTTAACTTCAGACCTAATAAGAGTAAATTTCTTGGTGATCCTTGTCTCAGAAAATGAAAATTTCATCACTCACCCCTTAATTAAACCAAATTTCGTTTCTCGCAGAGAATACCAAGAAGCAATTTTTATCAACTGTTTGAATAAGAATTGTTTAGTTGTAATTCCTACGGGATTAGGAAAAACGATTATTGCCTTAATGCTTGCTATACACAGATTAACAAAGATCCCAAATTCGAAGGTCATCTTCTTAGCACCTACAAAACCGTTAGTGGACCAGCATTACAAATCATTTTTAGATCTTACCCTTATCCCCTCCGATTCCTTACACTCTCTCACGGGCACAATCCCTCCAGAAAAACGAAAAGGCATTTGGGATCAGACGAAAGTTGCATTTATGACCCCTCAAGTCCTTCAAAATGATATTATTTCAAGTTTATACTCAATAGAAGAGGTTTCTTTAATTATATTTGATGAATGTCATAGGGCCATAGGAGATTATGCTTATTGTTTTATTGCCAAGAAATACGTTGAATCCACAAAATCTCCCCAGATATTAGGTATTACTGCTAGTCCCGGTTCAACTCAAGAGAAAATACGAGAAATTAAAGAAAATCTGTTTATCGATCATATTGAGATCAGAACTGATAAAGATGGAGACGTAAAACCATATATTCAGAAAGTAGATAATCAATGGATTAAAATAACCCTTCCTGATGAATTCATGGGGATCAAAAAAATCTTGGAAGAAATGTTAAGAGATATTTACAAACAGTTAAAACAGATGGATTTAATAAATTCTTTTGACATAAACAAGGTTACGAGAAAAGATCTCTTAAAATTAAATAACACTATTAATAGTAAAATATCATCCACGAGGGTAGAGAGTGAAAAATTCTCGTTATTTAATGCCAAAAAACTTCAAGCAAATGCTATAAGAATATCGCATATGCTAGAGCTCCTTGAAACCCAAGGAATTAACGCACTAAAAGATTATTTTAAAAAAAATGAAGCGAAAATAAAAAATAATACAGCTAACAAATCTTTAAAGGAGTTGCTAGCAAATCGAGAGATTAAGAAAGTTCAGCAGTATTCTCAGGAATTAATTTCAAAGGGGATTGTTCATCCAAAACTTGAAAAATTAAAAGAATTATTGACTTCTCAATTTCAGGAAAATGATGATTCTAGGGCTTTAGTGTTCTCCCATTTTCGTGATTCAGTCAATAATATCATAAGATATTTTAAGGACGATGAGTTGATCAGGGCTCATAAATTTATTGGGCAAGCTCATAAAGGGTCTGATAAGGGATTAACCCAAAAAGCACAGATAGAGCTACTTAAAGAATTTAAAGAGGGAATATATAATACATTAATAGGTACGAGTGTTGCCGAAGAGGGTTTAGATATTGCGGAATGTGATATTGTGGTTTTTTATGACGTTGTTCCGAGTGCAATTCGTTCAATTCAAAGAAGAGGGCGGACTGGTCGAAAGAAGGAAGGAAAAGTGTATGTTTTGATGGCAGAGGGAACCAGAGATGAGGGGTATTATTGGGCAGAGAAAGCTAAAGAACGGAATATGAAAGAGAGTTTGAGGAAAATGCAAACATCTGAACAAGAAGGGAAAAAAGGGCAATCAAGCCTTCTAAACTTTATGATTCAACCGGAAGAAACAACCGATTCTAATCTTAAAAAAGAGGGAGCAGATCAATTTGAAATAATCTGTGATAATAGAGAAACAGCGTCTTCGGTGGTCAGGAACTTATCATTAATGGGGATTAGTCTAAGATTGGAACAACTACCTGTAGGAGATTATGTAATATCAGAACGAGTTGGGATCGAAAGAAAAAGCTCACAAGACTTTACTGACTCTATAAAAGATGGGAGACTATTTAGAGAACTAAAAGATCTAGCAGAAAATTTTGAAAGAGCTATCCTCGTTTTAGAAGATGATCCTTTTAAAAACTCTCAGCTCGAGGAAAATGCTCTTTACGGAGCCATAACAGCAATTATTCTAAATCTTGGCATTACAGTATATAAAACCAAGGATCCAAAAGAAACTGCTTTGTTTTTATATCATTTAGCGCAGAAAGAACAATCAAAAAGTACTTCAAAATTGAAATTAAGATTTGATAAAGCGCCCATTGAAACCTCTCAACTTTTAGAATACCTTGTGGCTGGTATCCCTGGAGTTAATGCGCTTCGTGCAAAAAATTTGTTAAAAGAGTTTAAAACGCTTCAAACCCTTTTCCAAGCGGACATTCCCGATTTAACAAAGGTTGAAACTATCGGTAAAAAAATTGCTCAAGAAATCTATAAAATTAGTAGATATAAATATGAGAAAGAGCATTAAATAGATAAGAAGTTATTATTGATTTTATCGAAAAAAAAGGTTTTTAACGTTTTTAACTATTAATATTTATATAATTGAATTAGAATAGGCAAAAACATAAATTTACGACCCGAGCAGAAAAAAAAATGATTAAATTTAAAGTCGTAGTTGCTGGTGCCAAGAATGTAGGGAAAACAAGTTTAATTCGAAGGTATGCAACGGGGAAATTTGAAACATCAACATTATCAACAATCGGGGTTGATTTTGAAACAAAAAAGGTCACAGTGGATGGAACAGAAATTCTTCTAAATATTTGGGATTTTGCGGGAGAGAAAAAATTTCGTCTCTTATTCCCTTCCTATGTTTCAGGTGCTTCAGGAGCTTTAATGCTTTATGATGTGACCAACAAAGCCTCGTTAGAAGATCTCTATGACTGGATAAATGTTATTTCTTCTATCCCCAATTCACCTAAGACAAAGATATTAATTGAAGCTAAGAGTGATTTAAAAAGAAAGGTCTCAAGGGAAGAGGCGCAACGTTTTTTTGACAAATTCAACTTTCAAGGGGATATCATTAGTACCTCAGCTAAAACGGGGGAGAATGTTGAACTGGCATTTGAAATGCTAGGACGTGAGATCTTGAAGAATTCACTACGAAAATGTACTAGCTGTGGTAAATTATACCCCTTGGAATTGAAATTTTGCCAATATTGCGGTTCAAAAACGATTTAGTTATTGATAACTCAAAATTTACTATACTTTTTCTTCTCTCCGTACATCATATAATTGTAATTTAGTAACATTTTTTTACTAATAATAATATGAAAACGTATACTAAATAACAACGCTGGGTTTAAGAAAAATGTATGACGTTAAACAAGATATTGAAGAGATTAATAAAAGACTCAGTAGAGAAGGAGTTACATTCGAGGATAAAACAATTTTAGTTACGGGAGGAGCAGGTTTCCTCGGTAGCTGGGTATGTGATGTGCTAGTCGAACAGAATGCTTACTGTATATGTTTAGACAATTTAACTTCAGGTCGACCGGAAAATATTTTAGATTTAATGGATAAAGATAATTTCAGATTCATTAACCATGATATTTCCTATCCTATTTATTTTGGGATGAGTTACCATCCACTCGGGATTTGTATAGGAGATATTAAAAAAATTGATATTGTAATGCATATGGCAAGTAGAGCATCTCCTTTTGAATTTCAAAAGGAGCCAATATCTATTCTTAGAAGCAATACTCTAGGAACTCTAAACTCACTAGGGATAACCAAGTTCCATAATGCAATTTTCTTTTATACAAGCACCTCAGAAGTTTATGGAAATCCTCCAAAAGAGGAAGTCCCTACGTCAGAAGATTATTTTGGATATGTAAATCCTGTTGGGCCAAGAAGTTGTTATGACGAATCTAAAAGGGCAGGAGAAGCGTTTATTAAAGCATATGAACTCCAAAACAATATGAGAACAAAAATTGTGAGGATCTTCAACACTTCTGGACCAAGAATACGCCATGGACCAGAATTTGGGAGAGTTGTACCCAACTTTATCAACCAAGCCTTAAATGATAAAGATATAACAATATTTGGGGATGGGTTACAAACTAGATCCTTTATTTACGTTGTAGATGAGATTGAAGGAATACTTAAGATGGTTCATAGTGATAAAGCTATTGGTGAAGTGATGAATTTAGGGAGCAATAAGGAGTATACGATCCTAGATTTAGCCAACATTATTAAAGATTTGACAGGATCTAATTCTAAAATTGTATTTAAACCATTACCTGTTGATGATCCCGTACGCAGATGTCCTGATATAACGAAAGCAAAAAGAATCATAAATTGGGAACCCACCACTTCATTAGAGGATGGACTTAAAAAAACCATTGCTTGGTTCAAAGAAAATGTCTCATAATAATAGGAAAGATAAACTCCTATCAAGTAAACGACAGTTTGAGATATTACTTACAATTTGCTTGATTAGTGGAATTGTAATTATCTCAGGGTTTATTATTTATCATTCCTTAACTCCTGAACCAGGTTATATTACTTTTGGTATTCTGAATGAGAATCAAGAAGCGGAGGATTACCCAACGGAAGCATCTATTAATGAAACTGTATTCTTCTATCTGACTGTTGAGAATTATCTAGAGCACACATTTGAATTTAGTATCCGCGTAAAAAAGGGAGATAATGATACAGTTATGTCATCGGCTGGATCAAATGGAACACTTCAATTTATGATAAATAACACATTGGATCATAATGAAACATGGATGTCAGAAAAATTAAATATCTCTTTTTCACAAATCGGAGAAAATCAGATAATAATTGCTGAGTTATGGCAAATTACTCAAACTAGCCCAGAATTTTTTGATATTCTGTGGATACGTTTAAATATTACAAGTTAGGATGCTCCCCCGATAATTTGGACATCTTTAACCAGGGTATAGGGTGCTTGAAATGCTCCATAAGTTTTATATTCTTTGGATACTGCTTCGATATTCTTATAGAGATCCATTAGATTTATACCAACCATGGTTTCATTTAATGGTTCTTTAATCTCTCCGTTCCTAATCATGTTTCCATGAAGAATTAATCCTGAAAAATCACCTGTTGAAATATTTGGGGTATCTCCTGTATAATCAAACAGTATTCCCTTTTTAACATCTTTTATTATTTCATTTATCCCAATGTCACTATTCTGCATTATAAAATTTGTAACCCCTATTGAAGGAATAGAGCTATATGAGCTTCTCGATGCATTTCCCGAACTTTGGGTACCTTCCTTTGTCGAGGTATAACTATTGTGTAATAGCCCGGTGTTCAAAAATTTGCCCTTGTGAAAGATCTTTTTATTTTTACAAGGAACACCTTCCCCATCGAATATAGAGGAGCCAATTGCTCCATCAATCAAGCCGTTATCTTCAATGTTCAAATATTTTGTTCCAATAAATTCATCTCTTTTATCAACAAGATAACTTCGTTTGTATTGGAATGTTTCTGCATTGACAGCTGAGGCAATTGGCCTTAAAATTAACTGAATAGTTCCTTTTGGTGTTAAAATCACAGGAACCTTCATATTTTTTATCTTTTTCCTATTTAAATTTCGTTTAGCTTCCTTTAGTGCGGTGTTGGCAATATTTACGGCATTTAAATTTCTTAAAGATCGCTCAGATTGCCATTCGTAACCAAAAGATGTTTCCTTGCTTACATCATCTTTTACAATGATATGAGATGATAAGGAGCAGCTCGTATCTTTTCCTGAGACTTCTAATCCATTGGAATTGAAAATAAAGATCTTTGAATAATTGGATATAAAGCTCCCTGATTGGGAAATCGCCATTTTATCTTGTTCACAGACATCAATTAGTTGATTTACATAATCTAAAGAATCTTCTACCTGTAAAGTTTTCAAATTCCCATCAAATAAACCTTTCAACGTAGGATACTTCTGGTAAGGTTTCGGGAAGTTATCAAAATCAGGATCTGGGGTGCTCGCATTCATCATTTTTAGAGCAGTAATACAAAGTTCATGGATCATGGGTTTAATTAATTTATTTGAAAAAGCAAACCCCAGGGCACCCTTGCGATTAACAACTCGAACTCCTACGCCATTATCTTCTCCAAGTTCGCTATTTTTAACAGAATTTTCTTCAATTTCAATGCTAATATATTTGTTTTTCTCGAAAAACAACTCAGCACATCTTACTTCTTGCGATTTCTGCTCGATTAATGATAAACCATAATTCGCTAAAGTAAATATATCAGCGTTAGTGTCCATTCAGTTTAATCCTCCAACTGTGATATCTTCTATACGTATATAAGGTCCACCATCGCAGACTCTGACACTTTGACCTCCTTTCCCACACATTCCATCAGAATAACTTGTTTGATTTCCTATTGCTGATATTTTGTTTAAAACTTCAAGTATCATCCCGCTTAAGGAGACATCCCTCATTAATTCTTTCTTTTCACCATTAACAATATGGTAAGAAAACTTACATTTAAACTGAAAATTCCCTGTTGATGGATCAGTATATCCATATTGAAAGTCTTCACAAAGTATACCATTTTTCGTGTCTGCAATCAAATCTTCTGTACTCCACTCTCCTGGTTCTAAAAAGGTGAAGCCCATCCGAACTTGAGGTCTAGAGGAAACTGATGAGGATCTACCATGACCATTAGGTGATACACCCATCCGTGAAGAAGTTTCTAGATCGTGTAGGTAGTTCTTAAGAATCCCATTCTCAATAATCGTTGTCTTTTGTGAAGGAATTCCCTCATCATCAACAAAATAGCATCCAAATAACTCGTAAGGCATTCCAAATCTTTTTCCCTGGCCCATAGTGGGATTATCTACAATATTGACCTCTTCTGAGGCTACTTTTTCCCCAATTCTGTCTTTTAATATGCTATCATTGTTTAAAACAAGATCTGCTTCACAAGCATGTCCAAATGCCTCATGGATCATTGTACCCGTTAACTTGGGATCTGTAATTATTGTGAATTTGCCACCTACCGGTGATTTTGCTTTTAGTAAAGCGACTGCCTCTCTCGCAGTTTTTAGACTCAATCCTTCAGCTTTCTCAGTAGAAATTATCTCAAACCCTCCGATTCCTCCTATAGAATTGACCGCTCTTTGAATTGAGCCGTTTTCTTGAGTATATACCAGACTAAACAACCTTAGAAAAGATAAATCTTGAGTGATGTGATTCCCAAAGGAATTCACAAATAAGCTATTTGTATGCCCATCAATATAGAGCGTATGAGTGTTTTTTATTTTAGGAGAAAATTCTGAAGCCAATTTTTCATGAGATTTAACTAAATTGATTTTTTCCACAATGTCAATTTCTTCAATCTTCTTTTTGGGACTTACTTTGAAATCTTTAATTAGGGGATCACGTTGACTTATTTTAAATCTATTTTTACTTAATGATCCCGTGAAAATTGCTAGTTTTATTGATTCCTGAAAACCACTAAGAATTGACTTTCTATTTAAATCTTTCAGTACGCTAAAACCCCAACCCCCATTGACAAAAGTTCTGATCCCGCAATCTGTAACATAATGTGATGATATCTCCTTACTCTTCGAATCAGTAAAATCTAATGTTGCTCCTGTGTTGACACCAGTTCTAATATCCCAATATTCTATTTTATCTTTAGCGATATTACTCAGTTCCTTTATTAACTTTTCGTCTATAACTTTTAGATCATCAGTAAGATCCATGATGGCTCAAATTTAAGGTAAGGTTGGGGGATTAGGATAATCTCTTTTTATGATTGTAAAAGCCTATCCTAAATACCTTTTTTTTATAATTTATCTAATTTATTTAAAAGAAGTCTCCAAAAAAATGTTTATGATCTAGTTTTCAATTCTTTAATAATTGTAATCGCTCCTTGAATATTACACATTTTAATGAATTTAGTAGAATTTTTAAAGGAAAAGGAGTGATTACAATGGTGGCACTTTTTTATCTTAATAACCCGAGGTGTATAATACCAATTTCCACATCTACTGCATCGAAAAAAGAAGAATTTTCGTAGATTTTGCATACTATATGGTTCATGTAAGCCTTGATATTTAACACAGATTAGATTATAGATTTTTTAATTTTTCCGGTGATTATTTGATCCTAAATAAAATAAGATATATGTTTTGATGAATCATTATTTTAAGTATAAGTAATAAAAAAAAAATCGAAATTATGAATCATAGTTTTGTTCATCCTATGGAAACTAGGTATAGAACTGATATCGCAAATTTATTCACTGAAGAAAAAAAGTTGGAAAATTGGTTAATAGTTGAAGCTGTTCTAGCAGAGGTCCACGCAGAATTAGGTAATATCCCAAAGGAAGCGGCTGAAGAAATCAAGAGAAAAGCCAATTTAAAGTATGTTAAATTAGAAAGAGTAAAAGAAATCGATAACGAAATCCATCATGATTTAATGGCAATGGTAAAAGGTTTAGCAGAACAGTGTGACGGTGAAGCGGGTAAGTACATTCATCTTGGGGCAACCAGTTATGACACCGAAGACACTGCCACCGCACTCCAATTGAAAGAAGCATTAAACTATATAAGAACCTCTCTAAAGGAGTTACTAAAAGTTATAATTCAAATCGCGGAAGAAAAAAAAGACCTAGTTTGCATCGGGAGAACCCATGGGCAGCATGCAATCCCTACTACATATGGGATGAGATTTGGTGTATGGGCATATGAGATTGATAGACATCTTGATAGATTATCTGAAGTGTTAAACCGCATATCTTATGGCAAAATGTCTGGTGCTGTTGGAACAATGGCAGGATTTGGGGACACTGGAATTGAAATACAAAGTTTAGTAATGAAAAAGCTAGATCTTAATCATGTGCTTATTGCAAATCAAATAGTTCAAAGAGATCGCCATGCCGAAGTGATACTCTTAACAGCTTTAATAGGACAAACCATAGCTAAAATTGCAATGGAAAATCGAGTACTACAGAGAAATGAAATTGCTGAAATGTTTGAACCGTTCAAGGAAAAACAGGTTGGCAGTTCAACTATGCCTCACAAAAGGAATCCTCACAAGTCAGAAAGAATTTGTGGAATAGCAAGAGTTTTAAAATCTAATGTAATCCCTGCCTTAGACAATATTGTTTTAGAAGATGAACGAGATATTACAAACTCCGGGGTAGAAAGGGTCATTTTTGGGGAAAATTTTATATTATTAGATTATATCGTAAAAGGATTAACAAGTAATTTGCAAGGAATTGAGTTTGATGAGGGCAAAATTGAAGAAAATTTAAATCTTACCAAGGGTGCTTGCTTAACTGAAAAAGTTATGGTTCATCTTGTAGACAGAGGCATTGGTAGGCAAGAGGGGCACGAATTATTAAGACAGGCAGCTATTACAGCACGAAAGAAAAATAGATATATGAAAGATATCATATATGAAAATGAAAAGATAAGGAATCTGTTTTCAAAAGAAGAGTTATCCGATTTGTTTGATCCTCATAAATACATTGGAAAAGCAGTCGAACAGGTTGAATCTTTAGTAAAATTCCTTAAAAATAAATATAATTGGTAGCCAAACAAAATGGCAGAAAATGAAGATATTTATTCAAAACTGGGAGTTTCCTCAAATAAAGAAGATGTTCATAAAGCTATAAAGAAGTTAGATAAAGGTCTTTTCCCCGGTTCTTTTTGTAAGATTGTTAAGGATGTTAATAATCGAGATGATTACTGTTCGATTTTCCATGCTGATGGTGCAGGTACTAAGTCAAGTTTAGCCTATATGTATTATAAGGAAACGGGGGATATCTCTGTTTTTAAAGGCGTTGTGAGAGATGCTGTCATCATGAATATTGATGACGTTCTCTGCATAGGGGCAACAGGTAATATATTCTTATCTAACAATCTAGGGAGGAATAGTAATTTTATTTCAGGAGATATTATATCAGCAATTATCGATGAGTATTATGCCTATAGTGAGAAGTTATGCACTCTCGGATTAAACGTTATAATGTGCGGTGGGGAAACTGCTGATGTTGGTGATGTTGTTAAGACTATTTTGTTGGATGCTTCAGTATTCACCTGTATGAGAAGGGACGAGGTCATCAATTCTGCCAATATTCAAAATGATGACGTTATTGTGGGATTGGCCAGCGATGGAAAAGCTTCATATGAGGATGAGTTTAATAGTGGTGTTGGGAGTAATGGGTTAACTTTAGCAAGACATGGAGTTCTCTCCCATGAGTATTATACTAAATATCCTGAATGCTACGATCAGAACATAGCTGAGGAACTTCTGTTTTTCGGGAAATTCAAGTTAACAGACACATTAAAAGGACTCCCCCTAAATGTAGGAAAAGCCTTGTTATCCCCAACGAGAACGTTCACACCAATTTTAACAAAAGTTTTGAAAAAGTATAGGCCTAAGATTCATGGGATAATCCATAATACGGGAGGAGGCCAGACAAAGAATTTACATTACGGAAAGGGGATTAAATATGTCAAGAATAATCTTTTTTCTCTACCCAAAATTTTTGAGGTAATTCATAACTCATCAGAGATTCAGTGGAAGGAAATGTTTAGTGTATTTAATATGGGGCATAGAATGGAATTATTTTGCAAAGAAGAAATCGCAAAAGAAATTGTCAAGATTTCAAAAGAGTTTAATGTAGAATCTAAAATCATCGGATTTTGTGAAAAATCTCCTATTAAAAACAAAAACACTGTAGAAATTAATTCTGAATTTGGTACTTTTAATTATAGTTAATAATCTTAGAAATGACTAAATCTTTTGATATAATCTGTATTGGGGCAGCACTAGTTGACATGGTTGCTCAAGTAGAACGGCATCCTGAAGAAGATGATGAGGTTTTTGTTTCGAATCTAAGCTTATTATCGGGAGGAGCTGCGGCAAATACAGCGTATGGTTGCGCAAAGTTAGGGCTAAAAACGGCTTTTATTGGCAAATTGGGTAAAAATGATGTGTTTGGGTCAAAGATTCTATCTGATTTTCATGCGGTTAATGTAAATACAGATTTAATAAAATATACGGAAAAATATGAGACAGGATCTGCCTTTGTAGCATTGAATCCTCAAGGTGATCGACGCATATATGCTCACAGTGGTGCTGCTAACTATCTCTCAAGTGAAGATATTCTCGAATCTGATTTAGCTTCAGCAAAACTTATATTTTTAAGTAGTTTAAAAAATACTGAGCCTTTTTCTAAAGCAGCTGACATTGGGAGAAGTAAGAATATCCCAATAGTACTAAATCCCGGAATGCTGATTATAGAACAAGGTTTTATCAAGATTCGAAAGCTTCTTAAAAAAACTGATATTTTAATTATCTCAAAAAGAGAATTTCAACTACTTTTAGATTCCAAAATACAGATACCGGATTTTAAGTTATTGGAAAAGCCATCGGGAATGCTTTTTACACTCGGAATTAAAGTACTAATAATTACACTAGGTAAGGAAGGGGCTCTAATAATATCACCAGAAAAAATGGAACTAATTCCACCCTTTAAAACCCGTAATGTTGTGGATACTACAGGTGCGGGGGATGCTTTTTCAGCGGGATTTATTTATGGATTTGTACAAAACCAAAGTTATAGATTTGAAGATATTAGATATAATGTTCAAATGGGTAATCTTGTTGCGGGTAAATGTATCGAAGAAATGGGTGCCCGAAATGGGATCCCTTTTGCCAACGAATTGAAAATAGGCTAATATTGATGTAGAATCATAAAGTTTTTAATTTTTCAATATAATAATTTTTCATCAAGATCAGAATGAACAATTATGCAAGGAAAGAAAAGAATAGCTAAAGTGAGATTTACTTTTTTTCTCTATGAGGTTGCTCTTGTATTTGTATTTATATTTGTGCTCTTAATCATTCCAGTTTTTTCGGCTCCTTTACTTGTGGGGGAAACTTCTATTATTTATGGTATTTTCTTCTACCTAATGAGGGCTGTTATGGTTTTTATTGGTGTCCCTTTAATAATGTATCTAACAAATTTGATATTTGAATCCCAAAAAAGGAAGGTCATAATTTCAGAAGATGTATCTCCTTCGAAGGGCTATCTGAGAATGTTTAGGATAACCAAAAATAATTATAAATACCAGCTATTATATGGAATCCTTATCTTTTTACTGGTCTTTCTACCTATAGATTTTTTTACCTATCTTTTCGTTCCACAAATGATAGAATTTCAAACAGCTGCATTAGCATTCAAAACTACTAATTATTATTTATTATCTGATAATTATTTTATTTTTCTAATTTCTGCAATAGTAATCCAAATTTCAGTGGGACTAACAGAGGAGATCATTTCGAGAGGTTTTCTAGCAAAACGAGGGAGTGAATATTTTTTTAAAATGTCGGCGGTTATGATCTCTTCTCTTTATTGGGGATTAGGACACTTTGCTTATTTCCTTGACCCAATAAGTCGTACATATCCCGTTTGGTTTCCATTTATATGGTTCATCCAAGCTCTTATAATTGGAATTATCTTAGGATTATTTATATTAAGAAAGAAATGGATTTTTCCTGTAATTCTTGCTCACACATTAAATAATATTGTTTCAGCCCATACAGTTTGGGGATTCTTACAGGGGAACAGTTTTCGAGTAATTGCTCTTTACCTTTATACTCCATTATTAATTCTGGGCTTAATATTTTTGGTATGGAACCATTCCAAAATTAAAGATGGCATTTCTTCTGGCTTTAAAGAATTTAAAACGTATTTTAGATTGGATTCAAAGGAACATTCAAAAGCAGATGCTCTTTTCCGTGTATTTTTTGATATTTTGATGGGTGTGATAATATTTGTTATGGGATTGTTAGTCGCGGTTTAAAGGGGGACTGACGATATGAAATATGGAATCATTTCTGACACACATATTACTTTAAATTCCAATAACGAAATGGTTGCAAGTTTAATTAAAGAGTTAAAGATTACCTTTTCTAATGTTGATATTATTATACATGCAGGGGATGTGAGTGAACAAATCTTCTTAGAAGAACTTGAAAAGATTGCCCCTGTTTCTTGCGTGAGGGGTAATGCGGACTATTTTGGTGATTTAAAACAATTCATAAAAATCCAAGCTGACAGTTATAATATTGGGGTGATCCATATTTTACCTGAAAATCTTGAAGAATTTTCTAAAGAACATAATCTACAGATTCTTATTTTTGGACATACACACATCCCTCTAATTAAGGGAACTGAATTTGATCTTCTGTTATTAAATCCGGGTTCTCCAACAAAACCTAAACCTCCCCCACAAAAACCGGGTTTTCATAAACCAGTAGCAAGACCTACAGTTATGACATTAAATTTTGATAAAGACGATATTATGTCTACATATATTGTTTCATTGAAGTTTTAGCAAATCTCTGTTATCTAATTTAAATAGACCTAAATCATAAATTAAACAATCAAAGAGTCGGCAAAGTAGTGAATTAAAACTTAGGGTATTTAATTAATTTTAAATATTATTTATCTAATATTAATTATACAAAGAAAGATTGTAGTTATGGAATACTAGGTATCAATATCTTTCTAAATGGTATAAAACAAGAATATTTAGAGTGTGAATTAAGTTGGTAAGTAAGCTTGGGCTTGTTCTTAAGGAACTTAATGATAATGGTAATTTTCGTGCTTCTCTATTTGCTACATCCGCTGGTCTGGTGTTATCATTTCAGAAAGAGGAAGGTATAGATGAACGTGTAGTAGCAGCAATGGGTTCTTTATTAAGCGACGCTGCTTATAAAGCTTCCGAGGAGATGGATTTGTCGGATGTTTTAAGTATGAAAATAAAATATAAAGAGGATTACATAATTATGAGAAATATCACCATCAGTGAAAGTACAAAATTTCTCCTAGCTGTTCTTACAAAATTGCCAGAAACAGAAGAAATTGAGAAGTATATTGACCAACTTTTGGACTGGGCAGAAGAAAACAGTAGAGGGGATCTGCAGAAACTTTCTTCTCTTTAACCCACCATGTGTTTTAGGAATGAACTACTCTAAGCTTCTGATAAAATTTAGAGCTTCCTCAGCAACTGCATCTTCAAATCCCCCATAAAAATGGTCAGCACCTTTAATTATTCTTTTACTCTTTGGATCATCATAAAAATTGTA
>WOR8_10001239_pt1 | contig 26922 bp, 32 predicted proteins | sample DeeMarSeWOR38_10_FD_19890 | JGI IMG/M metagenome (IMG submission 19890) | reverse complement strand
TATAAATTGTCGGTGTCGGTCAGCGCCAAACGTTCATAGCCCAGGCGTTTGGCGGTGCGACAGACCTGCGTGACGTAGGCCGTACCCCACATCAGGGAATAACTGGATCTTACCGTTAATGGAACCATGGCAATCAATTTTTACCGCAGAGGCGCGGAGAACGCAGAGAGGATCTTTTTATTTTTGCTTTCCGTTGAGAGGACGGAAAGCAAAAAGCAATCTACATCCGGCAAGTTTGGGTAGTTGCGATTAACAATTTGTAATCATTCTTCAAGCTCATTTACTATTCGAACGATGCCGTCTCGCATTACCGGAACGTTGAAATTTAAAAGTAACCCCAGCTTTAAATCGGATATTTTTAAGTATGTTAGCAATTGCGCTTTGTGAATAGGCTCGATCTTTTCACACGATTTCAGTTCAAGAATGATGACATCTTCAACAACCATGTCCAGCTGGTAGCCACAATCTAGTTTTTTTCCTTTGTAAACAAGTGGTAACGGTTTCTGGTTGTCAAAAGATAAACCGCGTAATTTCAGTTCATGGCACAGGCATTTTTCATATGCGGATTCAAGTAAACCAGGTCCAAGTGCTTTGTGTACCTCGATGGCAGCTCCAATGATCTTGCTGCTCAATTGATTCATGTCCATAGTTTGTTCCCTTTGTTTTTTGCCCGGAGGGCTTGGGTTTATTTCTTTTCGGCTTCTCACCGAAAAGAAATAAGAAAAATACCCTCTGCGCTCTCTGCGCCTTTGCGGTGAATCCATAAAAATCTACGCCGCCAGCGTTCGACCTACCCGTACTGCATCACTGCCGAAGCGGTGGCGGATGCGGTCAATGGCGATGATAAGATTGTCGCATCTTTCGTTCTCTTTTTGATTGGCAGCGAACAACTCCAGCTGGGCCGGGGGAAATGTCAACCGATCGCAGATCAGGCGCATGTGCCGGAGGCGCACCCGGCGGGTCCAGGCCAGCAGCAAGGCGCGTTTGGCCAATGCGAAGAGCGCCAGGTCATTGGCCGTAGCCGGTTTGGCTGCCACCTGACGGACACAGCGCATGCCGTCCGAATAGTCGAGGATGATCGCGATACGCCGTGTGGCCCGCCGGCGTCCACGCAGTTTGCTGCCCGCCTGTTCGACCAGTGTGTACAAAACACCTTCCAGGGTGGCGGCATTATTGGTGTCGTTGCCAAATTCGTAATCGGCGATTACTTTCGGTGGTTTTTGTCCGACCGGCAGAACGGGAGACGGATCGATTCCACGCACCGCTTCATAGATAAATCGGGCGCGGGTTCCAAAAGGCACCTCTAATTGCTCCAGGTTCAGCGCCGTGACCTGAGACACCCGGTTGAGATTGAATTCCTGCAGTCGCAGCAGATCGTGGCGTTCGATGCCGGGAATCAGATTCATCGGCAGCGGCGCCAATAGCGATCTTTCCTCACCGGCCGCAACGATGTACTCTCCGTCCGGTTTCACCAAACGTGTGGCCACTTTGGCCATCAGTTTATTGGGTGCCACCGACCAGATGGGGTCCAGACTGAGATCGGTTCGGACGTGTTTGCGCAACCGCCAGGCGATATCCACCGGCGGACCGAAGAGACGGTAGGTACCGGTAGCGTCCATGAACAAGTGACCGTCATCGTCACCTGTTTCGATCAGCGGCGAATACGGCAGTGCTTGCTTGAGCAAGGCGCGCATCGCCTGTTCATAGCGGTCGGTGCGAGGCGGCAGAATCCAGGCGTCCTTGCAAAGGCGTACCGCTTTGCGCAGTGCCATACCTTTGCGAATGCCGGCCAGATAGGCCTCTTCGCTCATATCGTAAACCGCCGCTCGCGCCGCGCCTTCGGGAGCGATAATGACCGGACGGTCTTTGATCCGGCCGTCCACGGCACGCTCTACGGCCACGGCAAAATCGGCCACGTTCAAGTGAATGATCGAACGATTATAAGGGTTCACAGGTTCAGCGTTCAGGGTTATCTTTCTTTTGTTGACCTTTCTCATAGGATACCAAGTACTTTATGGAACCTCGAATGGCCGCGCGGGTGCAGCCAGCAAAATCATACACTTTCTGAAACTCAGCTTTGGTTATGTATTGCTGATCCAATGCGACGTAAAGCTCGCTTTGGACTTCGGTGCAAGATCGTTTTGCATAACGAAGAAAACGAACAAACTCCGGGTTTGTCTCCGAATCGAATCCTTCCGCAATATTGTGCATGGCTGAACCTGCTGCATCCTAAATTATTCCTTTTCCAGCAACCCTCCTTCCATCAGCAAGTTAATAAGCCGTATGGCATTTCGGGGTGCCTGGGCGCGGACGTGGTTGTTGAAAAAAATTACTCCACTGCCGGCATGTGTGACCATTTTTGCAACTCGCGTATGGATCCACTCCCGTAGTTCATCGTCATTGTAGTCGTAGTCGAATTGCTTTTGCATATTGCCCGAACGCCAGCCTCCGGCGTTGCGGCCATGAAAACGGATGTAGAAAAGATCGGGATTGGTGACAATGTCGAGTTTCGGAAACAACCCCGGCAGATCCGGTTCATCGACCGCGACCAGAGTGGTGCGACGGCGCTCCAGTTCGCTAAAGACTCTGTCTGTCGCCCAGGAGGCGTGGCGAAATTCCACCGCCAGGGGCAGTCCGTCAAGCTCATCCAAAAGCGCAGCTAAATAATGGCGGTTGTTGGGCATGCGAACAAACGTCGGTGGAAATTGCAGCAAAATGGCGACCAACTGCCGGGTCTGTATGAGGGGGGCAATGCCGTTCCGGTATTGGACAGCTTGTCCACGCCACTGGTCGGGGTTGACTTCATGGGTCAACGTGCGAGTCAGTTTGGCGGCGAAGCGAAAATCGGGTGGCGCCAGCTGGCGCATGCGATCGATGGCGTGTGCTTTGGGCATTTGGTACCAGGTGTAGTTCAGTTCGGTGATCGGAAAATGTTGAGCGTACACGGGCAGCATTTGGCCCGATTTCGTTCCCGACGGATAAAAGCCCGCATCGGTCCACTCTGCATAGGAATAGCCGCTCGTGCCAATCCTAAGCTGGCAGTTGTGTTTTGGTGTTTCGTTGCTAAACATTTGCGCATTCGAATTTTTGAGGCTGCGATACAAAATTGAAAAGGTTAGCCCGTTGGCCAGTTTGCCCGTTGAGCCCGTTGTTCCGTTAAAATGAGGTCTATTCCATTCAAACGGATTAACCGGCGCGTAGCGCCTACTTGATCCCTTCCGGCCCGCGCTGGATACCGATGACTTTGCCCTGGATCAAGACGTTGCCAAAGCTGTAGCGCATCGAAGGGTAATTTGTATTTTCCGGACGCAGCTCGATATGATCATCGTGCAGGAAAAACCGTTTAACCGTCGCCTCTTCGCCGTTGACAAGCGCGACAATGATTTCACCGTTTTGGGCATACTGGCGCGGTTCACAGATCGCCAGATCGCCGTTTAAAATCCCGACGTCCTTCATCGAATCCCCTTTAATGCGCAGCGCGAAAAGACTCTGACCGCGAAAGATCGCGGCGTCAAGGACGGTGGTTCCGTCCCATTCCGTCTGCGCATACATTGGCAGGCCGGCCGTTACACGTCCAATAATCGGGATCTCCCGCCAGCGCTGCAGAGCCGAGGTCTCACGGGCGCGGTTTAAAAGATAGACGGTGCGACTGTACCGGCCATCCCGTTTGACGTAGCCTTTTTCTTCCAGCGCTTTAAGGATTTGGGCAATGGCCGCATGGCTGACACCTAGATCCGCTGCCGCCTGGCGCAGGCTGGGTGCCTGACCGTTGGTGGCGATTTCGCGCTGAAGATAATCAAAGATGTGTTGTTGTTTCGGTGTTAATATTGATTGCATAAGGACCTCCGATTTAGTCGTATGGATTGCACTTAATATAATCCAACAAAATGTATATGTCAATGTAAAATTTATGTCAATTATGTAAAATTATGTAAATATTCTTTAGGTAGGCTAGGAAGATATAAGTATATGAATTTATTCGTTATTTAACCATAAATGGGATGGATTTCAAAAAAAAATATACAATTAGCGGATTAAAGCGGATTAAAAAGGTCGGTAAGTGTTTGGTGTTTCGAATATTGCTAGGTCAATAATTTTGCCAGCCGCCTTTCACCAAAGCGCATCGGAAATGCGATGGCTACCAGGCTGAACACAAGCGTCACAGTGAATGACCCGATAATCCATATCCAGGTGACCGGAGTTAGGGTTTTTCCCCGAATATCAGCCATAAATAAATTATACACCGGCCCTGCTTCAATAACAATTACCAGGCCGATGTAACCGGCACATACGATCATAAAAACCAGCCCGCCGAAACTGGTGACGGTCTGATTGGGGTTTTCCGCCTTAAAATCCGGATATGCGGCTCCCAGACCGATTCCCATGGCAACGATTCCCGGTACCAGAAAAAATACGGTGATGGTGGAAAGGGCCATCATGAACGGTGTGACCTGAAGCAGGATATTGGTGGCAACGATGAGGATTTCCGTCAAAATAAGTAATGGAAGATAATAAATAAAAAACTTAATCCAGAGGAATGTTTTCAATGATATTGGAGAAGATTTTACCAGCCAAAAGGCTTCCCTTTCCTGACTGACCGCCGGATAGGCAAAACGGGCGGTAATAGCAGTAAGAACAAAGAGCGCCAAACCCGTGTTCAGAAAGGAGAATAAATTTTGAAGATAGATGGTTTTGATGGGAGATTTTTCCAAAGGCAACACTTTGAAATTGTAAATATAGATTACGATCAGTGCGGCGATCAGGAAAAGCTGGGACCATTGGGTCTGATCGCGCAAAAATGTTTTGATTTCTTTGACGGTAAATGACTTTACCGGGCCCGGTAGAAAATTAAAAATCCGTTCACTGGTTCTGGCTTTCTTAAATACACGGGCAGCGGCGGTTTGAGTTTTCGAAAAACCTCTAAAATAAATCTTATCGGCAACAACGACCAATACAAATGCGAAGGTGCCGGCAAAACTCCAGGAGAGCACATTGTGAAAAAGCCCGCCGGTGACTGAACCCGTCAGAGACGTCTTGATGCTGTCATAGACCCATGTGCTTGGGAGATATGGAGAAGATGGCGTTTGCAAGGAGGTCATATATACAAGCACCGTATCAAAAACCTCAGGATCAACCAATAGTTCCGGTCTTAACAGCCGAATGGCCAAATAAATTATCACAAAAAATAAAATGCCCATGAAAATGAATATACTTTTCATGCGAGTTGCCGGAATCAGTATTACCGCGGCCATTACCACAAAGGTACTGATGGCCGATGCATTGATTGCAAGGGAGAGCATGGCGAACAAGAAGTTGGCATAATAAAATGCCCCTGACTGGTAGATAATCCCATAAGCGATAAAAACCGGCAGGGTAAAGACAAGGACCATCCATGAGCTGTCGATGATGCTGTCTACCCAGCGTGAAAGAAAAATTTTGTAGCTGGAAACAGGCATGGAATGAACCAAAAAAAGGTCTCGGGAAAGATAAAGCTTGGAAAGAGAAGTTAAAATACTGCTAAAGATAAGAAGCGCAAAGGAGATAATCAGAATCATGGAGAGCAGTTTATAACCTAAAATGTCGCCGATCTCCTCGATGCCTTTAAAATAGTACAAGACACGCATAGAAACCGCAAAAATACCTCCCCAAAACAGCGCACCGATTGCACCAATCAACAATACCTTGATCGCACCGCCGCGCTTGTTGTTTGAAAACCCCCGCTGTTGAAGCGGCCATATACGCGGTTTTAATAGGGTGAGGACATCGTTCATATTGCTGGTGTCTGGTTTCTTGTATCTGGTTTGTGGTTGACGACCTTAGGTGCGCAGTTTGCACAAAAAGTGTGCATATTGATTCTAACTGTTTTGCTCTAAAACATTGTTCGTTAAGTTTAGGAATACCTTTTCAAGGTCGGCATCGGTTACATTGGCCTCACGTTGCAGATCTTTGGTCGTTCCGCTGGCTATCAGTCTCCCTTTATGAATAATCCCGATACGATCACAGATATCTTCCGCCACCTTAAGCGTATGAGTGGACATAAAAACGGTAACCCCTTTTTGAGCAAGACGTCTGAAAAGTTTCTTGACCATTATGATTGCTGCCGGATCCAAACCCACCATGGGTTCATCTACGATAATAACTTCGGGATCATGCAGCAAGGCGGCAGACATGATTAGCCGTTGCCTCATACCATGGGAATAGGATTCGATCAGCTCATCAGACCAGTCCGCTAATGAAAACATTTCCAGGATTCTTATGGCTTTTTTATGAAACCCATTCGCTGAAACACCATAAAGGTCTGCGGTGAACCGTAAAAACTCCATGCCGGTCAATTTTTCATAAAGATAAGGCCGGTCGGGAATATAACCGATTTTGCTTTTAGCCTCCTCCGGCTGATCTTGCATGTTAGTACCGGCAATCGTGACCGTTCCGGACGTCGGCTCCAGAACGCCGCCCATCATTTTAATCGTGGTTGTTTTGCCGGCGCCATTGGGGCCGATAAATCCGAATACTTCACCTTTTTCGACCGATAAATTCAGCCGTTCGACAGCCGCAAAGTTGGAATATTTTTTTGTAATTTCATTTAGTTGAATCATTATTTGAATCCAATGAGCAGTATTTTAAATATATCCTTTATATCGTTGTCGAGGTGTTTACCTAATTGATTACCTTTAATTGGAGGTTTCCAATGATTCCCATTAAATCAAGCTGCTGGCGCTGCGATCCGCTGACAAATCTCACATGGCTGACATCGGCAGGCAGTTGGCCGAACAGCGAATCTGCAGTTATCCAGCGCCCCAGATACACAAGATTCCAGGCGTGATAATAAAATCTGCCCTTTAAGTAAACCAAACCGGCCTCAACCCGGCAGGGTATTCCGGCGGCCCGGGCCAACGCAGCCAGCAAAACAGCATGCTCGTTGCAATCGCCCACGCGATTTTCTAAGGTTGAAAGCGCATCCGGCAGAGATAGAACCGGTTTTTTCTCAATATTTTGATGCACCCAATCAATTAATTTTTGAACTTTTCCCAAAGGGGTGGCGGTTGAATGAGGGCCTAAAATATTAAGGGCTAATTCCTGAATTTTTTGATGATCGGATTGGATAAACGGACTGGGTTTTAAAAAGATCTTTTCCAATGAGCCAAAAGTATTTTCGTTTAAATTGGAAACCAAGTCCAACAAAGATTCTTTGACGATGATAAGGATATTATCCTTGAGCATCTGTCTTCCACCATCAAGATCCAGCTGATCAAAAGCAACACCGCTAATTTCCAGCTTCAACCGCTCGAGTCGATCAGGGTTTGCAATGCTGACATTGGATGATACGGATGCTGCCTTGGTAAGATCCTGGCTCGACTCTACAGCAAGTCCGTAAAGTGCGTCATGGCGGTTTGTTTTCACAAGTTCGATACCCAACAGGCCTTTTTCTTTCAACAAATCGCCGTCATCATCAATCCAGGCCAATTGTGAGGCGCCCTTTAAGCTCAAAGCAACTTTGGTTGCCGTTTTTTTGGTCCCCATGACTTGGATTTCTTCCAGCCCGATGGCTTCAACATAAACCGGTAGCTGAGCCATGGTGGCCGGATCGAAAATATGGAAAACAAATTTATCGCCGGCTTTCAGTTTTGTTGATGCCGCCGCATGAATGATGCTGGAAAGCAAATAAGGCTTTTTTTGAATCTGAAGGTCTATTTTGCGTCGGTTTCCGGCGCTTGCGGTTTCTATGTTGAGGCGATCACCGGATACGGCACCTTGAACGGTGAAGGAAAACCTGCCTGAATCGATCTCAAAGTCTAGGTCGGCAAGGGTAAAATCCGCATTAAGCCTTCCGTTTGTTTTCAGGTGAATATCCTGAACCATGCCCATGGTATTGATGCGCATGTAAACGGTTTCTTGCAATCGGTAGCCGGTATCTTCCTTGGAAAACCTTGTATGCGAAAATCCTATCTTCCGATCACTTTGGAAAATATTCATCCAAATATCTTTTTCCGACAACTGGCTGATGGATGAAAGGGTCAAGGTTTTGGGGCGGGAAAAAACTTTATCAACTAACCCAATTCGAATGGAGAAAAGGACCACAAATGTGAATCCAAAAAAGCCGGCGGCAATCCAGAAATTCTTGCTCTGATAATATGACATGTCTACCCAATCATTGCGAATCCGAGATATCTTTTCGTGAGCTTCAGAAGCAGTTGATTATTAATATCTTGGATTGATTTTCAGACTTTGCTATATTTTATCATCTTTTAAACGTTTCGCATACGTCATTTTTATTATCACTTTTTGCTGGGGAGAATTCATGCTAACCAAAGATGATATCAAAAATAAACAAATTGCCATATATGATCCGGATAGAAAAGGAATATTTATACATAGGGATCAATTAGAAGGTAGTAAATTCAAACCCGGTGATAAATTTTCAGTAAAAAAAGGTCAGCGGGAATTATTTGCCCTTACGATTATTAAAGATGACGACGGCGATATTGTATTTGATAAAACCGGTATTTTCCTTGAACGAACTCGGCGGGTTGATATTTTCCTGGGAGGCATCTTTGATGAATATGTCATTTATTTCGAACCTAATAAGCCGGACACCATAAAAATAAAACCATTAGAGATGGCATTAAAAAGAAATCCCTTTTGATTTTTGCGATTGCCCGGAGAAAATTCCAACAAAGCGGACAAGAAAATCGCCACGCCCTTTTTGATACCGGCGCCGCATGGATGTCACTGGCATTGCAAGCCCGCAAATTGGGCCTCTATGCCCATTCAATGGCCGGGTTTGATGTGGAAAAAGCGCATAAAATCTTGGGCGTTCCAAAGGTAATTGCTGTGAGTGTCTGAGTTATCATTTAAGCAGCCGGGAGCTTCCGGGGTGTTGTTTCCCCAATAAAGCGGAACGCACCTATGATCGATCCTTTGAGCATTTTGCAAGGCTGGTGGTTGAAAAGAGAGTATAAATAATTTGATGAATAAATGTTTATTATGCCGTTATATCCTTTGATGAAATGAGAATATTAAGCCACGATTTTTATAATCGCGACACAATTCAGGTGGCGAAAGATTTGCTTGGCAAAAAGCTGGTGCGACGATTTAAAGACCGTAACTTAAGCGGTATGGTGGTTGAAACAGAGGCCTATTTAGGTTCAACGGACAGTGCCAGCCACGCTTACAAGGGGCAAACTTCGCGCAATTCCGTGATGTTCGGACCGGCAGGGAGAGCATATGTCTATTTTGTTTATGGTATGCATTATATGCTAAATATCGTCACCCAAGATGAAGGCACTCCCTGTGCCATCTTAATTAGAGCAATTGAGCCTCTTGAAGGCCTGAGGCAGATGCAAGCCTTACGGAAAAAGACCGGCAAAAACCTGGCCGACGGTCCGGCCAAACTCTGCCAGGCGATGGCCATTGACAAATCTCTAAATGGATGGGATTTAACTTGTGGCAAGACGCTATGGCTGGAAAATTATAGGGCAATTCCTGAAGCGTACGTTTGTGTTGGTCCCAGAATTGGTATCGACTACGCAGCTCCAGAAGATCGGAAAGCCAATTTACGTTTCTTTTCAAAAAAACATTTGAAAAATGGCCCCTGATTATTTTTACTAAAACCGCGTCCAATTGCATACAAGAAAGGAGATAAAAGCAACATGGGGAAAATCATGATAGAAGTTGAAAACTTGGCCGTTTCAGCGGATTTGAAAAATACACCAACAGCTCAAAAAATATTAGCGATACTACCCATTGAAGGAAGCGTGAACGTCTGGGGAGAAGAGATCTATTTCGATATTCCGCTGAATGCGGATCTTGAAGCGGATGCTCGGGAAAAAGTTGAAGTCGGTGATTTGGGATATTGGCCTGCGGGGCCGGCGTTTTGTATCTTTTTTGGTCCAACCCCGGTGAGCAGGGGTGACAAACCGCGCGCATACAGTCCAGTCAATGTTTTTGGGCAGGTAGTAGGGGATGCCAAACAATTTAAAGCTGTTTCCAGCGGAGCCAAAATTCGCATTACCCGTTTGGATGAATAATTTTATTTTCCTACATTTAACAATTTTTCAAAAAGGGAGGGCTTTAAAATGGCAAATGATCCAGGAATCGGTTATAAAGTCATGGCTAAAGTTTTGAGTGTCAAAGGACAATGTTCGGCAGGCCATGCGGCCGGAGAAAGTTTTGAAATCAGTTGCCACAATCCAAGCGGGTTGTGCGGATTTTTTTATCATGACATCTTTCCGAGTCTCCAGGCTTTTCAGTTCGGTGGAAACCTTCCGTGGTGGGAGGGAGATATCATTCAATTACAATGTCCGGATCTTGATAACCTCGTAACCATTCAATTGGAAAGATTCGAGCGACAGTAAGCTATAAAAGGGGGTCCTATGAAAGAAATGATAGCGTACTGTGGTCTGGCATGTCACGAATGTGGCGCCCATTTAGCGACCATAAACGATGATGATAAAAAACGAGTCGAAGTTGCTCAAGAGTGGTCAAAACTATTTAAAACTGAAATTAAACCTGAAAGTATTAACTGTGACGGCTGCCAATCTGATTCCGGGCGGCTTTTTAACTATTGTGGGATTTGTGAAATCAGAAAATGTGGCCGTGAAAAAGGTGTTCAGAATTGTGCGCATTGTCCCGACTATTCCTGTGACAAACTCGATTGGATTTTTAAGGTCGAACCGGAGGCCAAAAGACGTCTAGACGGGATAAAGGCGACACGATAGAGGAGCAAATTCTATGGAAAGTAAAATAGCTGAAGCCATTTCACTCAAGTATCAGCCGGTTGCGCTGATCTGGTCCGATCAGAAACCCGAAGAAGCGACGCAGTTTCAGGAAGGCAAGTGGGGGTGCATCATGTGGCTGGCTGCCAGTGCGGCCAAGGGTAAGACGGCTGTGTGCGACCGTAAGACGTTTGGGTGCTTTGGCGGTGGCGTTGGTATCGGGTTCGGGGATCAATATAAGAATTTTCCGGGAGGAAAAGACTGTTTTTGTCATTTCCTTTCCTTTGGTAACGATCAATGGGAACACGGGCAACAGGCGGCCGAGAGGGTCAAACCCTTTCTGCGCAAGGAGGCTTACGACAATTTCATTCATGGAGAGCGCTACCTAAAGACCCCGCAGCAGGTTCACAAATTTATTGAAGATTTGCCCATCACCGATATACCGGCCGAATACGTTGTTTTTAAACCCTTGTCGGAGGTGAATTCTGCCCAGGAGAGTCCCCAGGTGGTGGTTTTCTTTGCTGATCCGGATCAGCTTTCTGCCCTGGTGGTGCTGGCCAACTATGCCCGACAAGATAATCAGAACGTCATTATACCCTATGCCGCCGGGTGCCAAACCATCGGTATTTATCCCTACCAGGAGGCCCAGGCGAAAAAGCAACGGGCGGTCGTAGGGCTTACTGATTTATCCGCTCGGGTTTATATCCGCAAGCAACTCGGGGATCATTTGATGACCCTTGCCGTTCCTCTGGCTATGTTCGAAGAAATGGAAGCAAATGTCGACGGATCATTTCTCCAGCGGCCGACATGGCAGAATTTGGTCGAAAGCAAAAAATAAACATATTAAAATATTTAAAAACCACGCAAAAAGACACGAAATTTTATTTCGTGTTTTTTATTTTTCAGGCTTCTGTGCTAAGATTGTTTTATTTGAGGTAAGATTTAATGCCGCGAGGAAATAAATATGGCTAAAATTGTTTATGGCGTTTCAGGGGAGGGATCGGGCCATTCTTCCCGGGCCCGGGAAATGATCGCCCACCTGGAGCAACTGGGTCACATTGTTAAAGTGATCAGTTACGATCGCGGGTACCACAACCTCAAACATGACTTTGATGTTTTTGAAACGGAAGGGCTACATATTTCCAGTTCGGACAATCGGGTTTCGAAAGTCAAAACCTTTACGGAAAATTTACAGCGGCTGTCCAAGGGACATAAGAAACTGCAGGCGCTGCGCAAACAAATCTTTAAAACGTTTCAACCCGATTGTGTTATTAGCGATATTGAGCGATTATCCGGCACAGGACAACAGCTTGATTAAAGCGAAGCTCAAAGAGTTGCTGGATAGCAATTGCTCCATTGCTTGGGACTACCATCGCAAGCGGTCGCGTCTGATTCCTTGAAAGCACCATCGGCTTAGGCAGCATCATCAGACAAAATCAAAGGAGGTTTTTTGTGCTGTTGAAGCATATTTTTGAAAGGTCAGTGATGGCAAGTCTTGTCTTCATTATTATGATCACCGGTTGTACATCCTTTCGGCAGATTCAAACGCGGGAAATCAAACCGCTAACTCCCGAACTGCGATCCTCAAAAGAGCATGGATGGTGGTATGCTCGCTTTCGCATGCAATGGCCTCAAGATGCAAAAGCCTCATGGTATCTGGATCTCTTTATTGCACATCAAATCATCCTGCCAGTATTGGAGAAATTTGAAAATGACATCGGCCTGTGGCGATTTCACCGCAGAGCCGCCCGTGACGAGACCGGACATCAGTTCAGCTTTATATTTTACTCCACACCATCAGCAGCGTACGACATTTTTCAGTTTCTAATGAATGATACCCTTTTACATGAGGTTAAATTTGCCGGTTTGATCATTGAAGATATCTACGACGATCCCAGCATCGTAACCAAACCAAATATCGAAGATACCAGCGATCCCCATTGGCCTTCCCTTATCAAAGAAAATTGGCCATATTTTATTATGGGTGTCAGTCAAATGTGGCTGAGTATAATTACGGACATTGCAGAAGATATATCAAACGGACACCCAGCCTCCTCAATTTCTGAAATTGAAGCCTTATACCAAGAAGTGGATTCACGATTGACGGATCTGTGGCAAAAAGAGGGACGCCATGCGTTTCTTCACCACTTAAATGCCATATTTGGTTATGAACCGCTGATTGTTTATGAAAAACGTCTATTAAAATTCTAGAGATGGAAAGGATCCTATGAATTCCATATTCGCAAAGACACTATTCACTGGGAAGCGGATTTTTTCGGACGCCTACCTGGTTTACGAAGGGCAGGAGATTGTCGCTGTTGCGAAGCGCAAAAGCGGCAAGCTCGATGGAAGGTATGATGTTGTGACTCCTGCATTTGTTGATCCCCATAGCCATATCGGCATGGAGCGGGCCGGAGAGCCTATTGATCAAGGGGAGGCCAACGATCATTCCGATTCCATATTAGCTCTTGCCGACGCTCTCGATTCGGTTCAGATGGATGATAATGCTTTACGCGATGCAGTCGAAATGGGGGTATTGTATTCATGTGTGGTTCCCGGCAGTGGAAACATCATCGGCGGAAATTCAGCCGTTATCCGCAATTATGCAATCTCAAGCACCCGTGCGCTGATTACGCGAGCTGGACTTAAGGCGGCCTTTGGTTTTAACCCGATGAAAACCCACAGCTGGAAAGGCAAACGGCCTACGACCCGTATGGGAGCAATCGCTGTTTTGCGCAGCAAGCTCGATGAGGTTCTTCAGAAGGTCCGAAAATATCGCAAAGCGAAGGGAAGCAAGAAACAAGACATCACATTTACTGCGGAGGACAAAGTATTGCAGGATGTGCTGGCGGGCAAGACCCGCTTGCGCGCTCATGTCCATAAGATCGACGATATTGCAGCGCTTCTGCGTCTGGTGGATGATTTTAAGATAAAAATAGTCGTTGACCACGCCATGGATGTTCATCAGCCGCAGATATTTCAAGAATTGAAGCGCAGAAAAATTCCCGTTGTGTATGGTCCGATCGATTCTTTTGCTTACAAAGTTGAGCTAAAACACGAGAACTGGCGGAATATTCGCCACCTGGTCGCCTCAAAGGTCGAATTCGGACTTATGACAGATCACCCGGTTACGCTCGCCCGTCAATTATTATTACAGACCCGCTGGTTCTTGCGGGCCGGCCTTTCAAAACAGGACGCGATCGAATTAATCAGCCGTAAAAATTCCCAGATTCTTGGCATCGATGATCGAATCGGTAGCATTGAAAAAGGAAAGTGGGCGTCCTTCATCTGCTGGAGCGGTGACCCTTTTGATCTGACCAGCTACCCGCTAGCAGTCTATGGGGAGGGTGAATTACTATTTAGTGATTAATTGCCAGAGACGCAAGAAACGACAATATTGATCTGAATTTTGTGTGCTTGCTCGATTAACGAACACAGTCGTCGGTGGATTTCCGGTTTTCTGGCTTGAAAAAAATGTATCATTAGATATATTATAACGTATTAGATTGGATTTATTCGTTCTTTAAAAATTCTTTTTGGGCTTTTTGTGGCAAAAAGATATTCATTAAGTACAGATAAACTCTTGGAGTAATAAAATCCGAATATCGAAATTCAAAACAAACTCGAATTTCCAATATTTTTTATTTGTCAGCCTGCTGACACAGAGGGGAGGATAATATGAAAACTCAATTTGTACGTTTTCTTGGCTTAATTATGATTATTGCGGCAACCGTCTTTTTGACAATAGATTTGGGGTATACTGAAGAAAAGAAAGATATGCAAGGCTGGGGGATCGATGATCCCTATAACCAGCATTACGATGTCAGAGAATTTGAATATATCCGGGCCTGGTTTGTGCGTGCAAAGGAAGTTGTTCCCATGCCGGGTATGTCACCGGCAACCGCCATAGATGTTTTAGAGGGAGCCGAAACTATTGAGGTTCATCTCTGTCCCACCTGGTTTCGGAAACCCAGTGAAATTCGATTGAAGAAAAATGAGCGCATCAAGATAAAAGGCGTTTGGGCGGAGATCAACGGCAAGGATATTTTCATGGCTTCGAAGGTTAAAAAGGATCCCAACACGGATATCATAAAAGTTCGCTTAACCAAAGATGGTACACCCTTTTGGACAATGACGCCTGAACAGCTCGCCTGGGAAATGCTGTCAGATGAAGAAAAAGCAGCACGACAGGCCAAAAAAGAACAACAGACGAAATCTCAGTAAAAAATAGCGACGATGGTAAACCGAGAATGGAATCCTGCTGGATTGCTCGAACTGTCCGGTTACTACTGGAAGACTTGCGTTTTACATGCAGGCGTCAAGTTGGATGTGTTTACGATAATCGGAGATCACCAATTAAGCGCTGAGCAAATATCACGAAAACTCAACGGTTCCCAAAAAGGGCTGGAAAGGCTGCTCAACGCGTTGGTTGCGATGACGCTTTTATCAAAAACCGATGAAAAGTATGCCAATACTCCGTCTAGCCTGGATTTTCTATCGAAAGCCTCGGCGAAATATATCGGTCATATCATTATGCACCACCATCATTTGATGGAATCGTGGTCTAATCTGGATCAATCCGTTCAATCCGGCCAACCTATCCGAAGCCGATCCTCTTTCAGCAATGAAGAATGGCGCGAAAGTTTCCTGTTGGGGATGTTTAATATGGCGATGAACATGGCGCCTCGATTGGTGCCGAAAATCGAACTTTCTACCAGACGTCATCTCTTGGATTTAGGTGGCGGCCCGGGGACATATGCGATTCATTTCTGTCTTAACAATCCCCAGCTAAATGCCACGGTATTTGATTTGCCCACCACAAGGCCATTTGCCGAAAAGACAATTAAAAAGTTTAACTTGGCGGATCGTATCCGCTTTAGAGAGGGTAATTACCTGGAGGATGAAGTCAAGGGTAATTACGACGCGGTTTGGCTTTCACACATTCTTCACGGTGAGGGGCCTGAAGCATGTCAAAAAATCATCCATAAAGCAGTGGCAGTTCTGGAGCCCGGAGGATTGATCATTGTTCATGATTTTATTCTCAATAACACTATGGATGGGCCGCTTTTCCCGGCGCTTTTTTCCCTGAACATGCTTTTGGGAACCTCTTCTGGTCAATCTTATTCCGAAAAACAAATTTTCGATATGCTAACTGAGGCTGGTGTGAAGGATATTCGACGGATACCCGTGCAAACGCCGAATGATTCTGGAATTATTACAGGTGTTGCACGACATAAACCTTCTAATTAAAAACTGCAATTTTACAGCTTAGATATAAAAGAAATATTTGAGCGATCGTTGAGTCTTGAAAGGAAACAATACGGATGTCAGAGACGGCATTTGAACCGGAAGGGATCATGGTTCAGCAGATCTTCGGCCTCCCCGTGGATCGGGAAACCCTATTTTCCAATCATAAAAAGATATATAAAAAAAGAGTCGAAAAACGCCAGCGAAAGCTGATTGTCAAATTGCCGTTTCTGAAGCCTTTTTTAAAAAAGGGTGAAAAAATATTGCTGGTAACCACCGGATACTCCCCTTTAGCATCGATCGCCCAATATCTAACCGGTTTCATTTTCATTTACCTTAAGCGTTCCATGTTTGTTTTTACGAATTTACGAATACTGCATATTCCCACGACACCGGCCTATAGGTATAAAGGGTCCATTGCGCAAATTGCGTATGCCGGTTGCCAATCCATTTCACTTCGTGGCGGAAGCCTTGTCGTAGAATATGGAAAGTTAGGCAATGTTGAAACATTTAGAGGCATTTCAATCTCGGAAAGAAAAAAACTAAAAGAATTACTTAAAAAATCGCCCGTATCGGGTGCCAATAGCGATTTGGCCGAGAGAATGCATCTTTGCCCGCGGTGCGGGCATCGACTGACAGCGGGCAAGTACACTTGCGAAAAATGTCAGTTGAAGTTCAAAAGCAAGCTTTTAGCCAGAATCTCTTCAATCCTTTTTCCGGGCGGTGGATATTTTTATACCCGACACTATTTGATAGGTTCACTCAATGCGCTGTTAGAAATTTTTCTGCTCATATACATAGGTGTAACAATCAATGATACGCTAAACGGTGTTCAAGGAAGCTTGTTTTATGCAGCGGCCCTCTCAGCAATATACCTCATTATCAAAATCATCTCAGTAATTCACTCGAATCATTTTATTTACGAATTTATACCGAAGGCCAAAAAGCTCAAAAAAAAATAGAGCGTTTATTTAGAAAGATCAGAGGGTTTACCCTATTTATTCCACGAAAACAACGAGGCCCCCACGCCTAAAAATGCCAGCGTCATCACAGAGAGTATTACAATTTCCAGACCGACATCCAATAGCCCTGCTCCGTCATGCATGATCCGGCGCACGGCGCTAAGAATGTGCGTAAGCGGAAAAATTTGAGCGGCGTTTTGCACCCATCGCGGGGCACCTTCAAGGGAAAACCAAACCTCAGACAAAAACATCATCGGCCAGGAAATAAAATTCAATATACCGGTGGTAAATTCCTCGCTGGTTCCCCGGGATGCCAGAATTAATCCTAAGGCTGTCAGACTGAGACTACCTAAAAAGAAAACCAAAAATAGATCCAGATATGAGCCCTCGACCGTAAATGAAAAAATTAGGTCACATCCCGTCCACACCACCACAAGGGTGAACATCAGTAAAAAAATTCGTGAAAGTGCCTGGGCGGTTAAATATTCAAATGCATTCAGTGGTGTGACCTTCAGACGCTTTAATGCCCCGTTTTTGCGGTAGCGCACCACCACATAACCCACTCCCCAAAGGGCGCTGAACATCATATTCATAGCCAAAATTCCCGGGAACAACCAATCTATATACCTAATGGAGTTGCCTTGAATTTGTTCTCTTTTCGCTTGGGATTTAGTTTGCGGTGGGATGAGGCTGGACTTAAACATTTGCTCAACAACATATCCTTTCGGTGACGCATCGCTGACCCAGTATTCATATGGAGGATCTCCGATTTCTATTAAAAAGTCTATTTTGTGATATTTAAGCTTTTCTAATCCCTCCTCTGCAGTCGAAAATCCAATAAACTTGAGATAACGGATATTGCGAAACTGATCTGGAATTTTAATTTTATCGGCTTTTACAGCACCTTGGGTATAAGGAAAGACCCCGATTTTGTATTGGGTGTATGTTTTACCGCCAAAAATAATGCCGAAACCGGCAACAATTAAAAAAGGGAATAGGAAATTCCAGCCGAATGCCGAACGATCTCTGAAAAACTCACGATTTCTTGCTTTTAATATTGCCCAAAATCTTCTAAAGTTCATATTTACTCTCGCAGTTTTCGTCCTGTTAAATTTAAAAAAACCGCTTCCAGGTTGGGTGAGCGCACAGATATTTCCGATAAGTCAATCTTGAAATTGAGTAAATGATCCAGACATGCATTGACATTGTCGGTCATAATTTCAATCGTATCTTTTACCTCCCGATAGGACAACGACACATCATCAGCAAATGGCTTAAAGCACTTTTTCGGCAAGATCACAGTGACATTCTGACTGTAGCGTTTGATGAGATCCTCCGGTGTTCCCCGGGCGATGATTTTACCGTAGTCCATAATGGCAATTTCATCACAAAGATGCTGTGCTTCCTCCATGTAGTGCGTGGTCAGAATAAGTGTCTTGCCTTGCGTTTTGATTTTCTCAATAAGATACCATAAATTGCGTCTTGCCTGCGGGTCCAATCCGGTGGATGGTTCATCCAGAAAAAGCACCTCGGGTTGATTGATCAAGGCCAACGCAAGGAGAAAGCGTTGTCGTTGGCCGCCTGAAATTTTATCGTTATATCGATCTATAAATTCCGACAGCCGGCATAGTTCCACCAATTCATCAATGCGCGCTGTTTTAGGGTATAGGGATTGGAAGGTTGCCAATGTTTCCCGGACTGTCAAAAAGTTTAAAAGGGCAGTATTTTGAAATTGAATGCCGACCTCATCTCTGAACGAGGCACCCCGGGGTTTGCCTTTGTAGAATATTTCACCGGATGTTGGCGGTATAACATCTTCGATCACCTCAATAGTCGTCGTTTTACCGGCGCCATTGGGGCCAAGCAAACCAAAACAGCTTCCCTGATCGATGGAGAAACTGACGTCGTCAACGGCAACCACATCCCCGTATTTTTTGACCAAATGTTTAACTTCTATCAATGCAGCCATGACGCAGCTTATCAAATTAGCTTGACAATATTATTATTGAAAATTAGTTTTCATCCTTAAAACATATATATCTGTTATAATCAATTAAACATATCAGGCCGACAAAAATAGGCTCACCAAACGTTTGAGTCACCCATTGATGGCCTTGAAACAGGCTAAACCATGACCAAGATTATATCTATTGTTGGACGATCCCAATCAGGCAAGACTACGCTGATGGAAAAGCTCATCCCAGAGCTCAATAAACGTGGCTATCGAATCGGTACAATTAAGCATGCCCATCACGGATTTGATATAGACAAATCCGGCAAGGACAGCTGGCGGCACTGGCATGCGGGAGCAGATGCCGTCGTGGTTGCCTCGCCGGGGAAAATAGCGATGGTGAAAAATGATGATTGTGAGTCGCTGGATTGCCTTGGAGACTACTTTGAGGATATGGATCTTGTCATCACCGAGGGCTATAAGAGAGAAAATAAGCCTAAAATAGAGGTCCTGCGAGCAGCGAGGCATACCGAGCTGCTTTGCAAGAAAGATCGTCACCTGTTTGCGGTTGTCACCGATGTGGATATAAATCCGCACGTTCCAAAATTCGGATTGGAGGATATCAAAGAGTTAGCCGATCTTATCGAAGAAAAGTTTTTATGAAACGATCTGCGCCTTGCATACCAACCAAGGGCCTAATATGGCCCGAACTTATACCCGGAACTTTAATTAAACGATACAAGCGTTTTTTAGCCGATGTGCAATTGGAAAGCGGTAAAATCGTCACTGCCCACTGTCCGAACACCGGCAGCATGCAGGGATGTTGTGAGCCCGGGCGTCCGGTTTATCTGTCGCGACATGATAACCCGAAACGAAAGTTAAAGTACACATGGGAGCTTATTGCCATGCCGGCATCGCTTGTTGGAATCAATACCCTGGTCCCCAATCGTCTGATATTTGAATCGATAAACGCCGGTTTGGTTCCCGAGCTATCCGGTTATGAAAACGTCCAGCGAGAAGTTAGGATCGGAGATCATTCCCGAATCGATCTTATGCTGACCGATGCAAGTAATGGTCGATGTTATGTGGAGATTAAAAATTGCACCCTGGTGAGTGACGGTATCGCATATTTTCCTGATGCCGCAACCGCAAGAGGTTTGAAACATCTTAATGAATTGGTTGAACTGACTGCATCAGGTTTTCGCACCGTCATGTTTTATTTTATCCAGCGCATGGATGCCAACGTGTTTAAACCCGCCGACCATATAGATCCTGCTTATAGCCAACAGCTTCGACGCGCAGCCGAGCACGGAATTGAGATCCTAGCCTATGACGTTTTTATTGATCTGAAATGGATCCGACTGAACCGTAAAATACGGTGTGAACTATAATTCGTTTCCATCCGGAAATCGCCATTTTCGGAAGGGCATTAATTATTGAATACTATCATCAAAATGGCGGAGCGAGGCGACTTCCGAAGATAGTCAATTGTCAATCGTCAATATTGAATTTCACCATCTTAGGTTGCGGTTTCTTCGGGTTTTGCATTGAGGCAATTATGACGGACGTTTCACTGGAAAATTTAATGTGTCATCGGGAAAATCTGGAACATGTTCTAGACAATCTCAAAGAAGGCATTATCGCCCATGACATGAATCGACGCGTCTTTTTTTTCAACCAAGCGGCCGAACGCATTACCGGATATAGCAGAAATGACGTTTTAGGCAAAGATTGTCATGAAGTCTTCGGGGATCCGTTTTGCGGTGAACGTTGTAGGTTTAATAAAGATACCCCCATGTTGGCGGACAGATCCGATTACACCCTTAATATTACCACCAAAACCGGTGAAACGCGACGCGTTGAAATGACCGTAACCGCCATGAAAGACGGCAACGGTGAATTTATCGGCGTGCTGACTTCTTTCAGAGATATTACCGATCTATTTAGCCTGAAGATGCAGGTCGGCGAGTTGACAAGCTTTGGCAGTATTATCGGCCGCGATAGCAAGATGTTAGATATTTTCAGGCAGATTAGAGATGTCGCCGGCTATGATTATCCGGTGCACATTTCCGGTGAAACCGGCACCGGCAAAGAACTTGTTGCCACCGCCATCCATAACGAAAGCCCACGGGCCGGTGCGCCATTTGTGCCGATCAATTGTGGCGCGCTGCCTGAAGGCCTTATCGAAAGCGAACTGTTCGGCCATGTCAAAGGTGCCTTTTCCGGGGCGATCCGGGACAAAAAGGGACGCTTTGAGATGGCCAACGGTGGTTCGATCTTCCTAGACGAGATCGCGGAGCTATCCAACAATATGCAAGCCAAACTTTTACGATTTTTGCAGGAAGGTAAGTTCGAACGGGTTGGGGGTGAACAGACGGTTACCATCGACATCAGAGTCATCAGTGCCACCAACAAGAATCTCAAAGAAGCGGTAAAAAAGGGGAAATTTCGAGACGATCTGTATTACCGCCTCAATGTCATCCCGATTCATCTTCCGCCCTTGCGCGAACGAAAGATTGACATCACGCCGCTGATCGAACATTTCCTGCAAGAGGCTGCAAAACGATACAACAAAAAGCCGCTGAGTGTATCTCCGAAGGCCATGTCTTTGATGCTCGATTACCGCTGGCCGGGCAACATTCGGGAATTGCAAAACGCGATCCAGTTTGCCTTTGTCAAATGCAACGGCAAGCTGATTTTACCGGAGGACCTTCCGTTGGAACTGCGGGAGATGGATGCTGTTTGTGTCCGACGGGGCCCTTCAAAAAAACTGGATCCGGAGGGCGTCAAATCGGCGCTGGTAAAAACAGGTGGCAACAAAGCCAAAGCCGCCAAATTGCTGGGAGTGGGACGCGCCACGTTGTACCGATTTTTAGGCGATCACCCGGAGTTGAATGCGACCGTCAAATTGACGTAGGCAAATCGCACAAAAGAAGTGATCATCTAAAAGACGACCCACTTCCGACAGAAGTTCTAAATCTTGGCTTTTGAAAAAAATCCACCATCTGATATAGGATGAAGCGAAAATATGAAATATGTATATTTTTATTGAATAAGCTGTTAGTAAGGGAGGTATGCATGCTGTCTTTGGAAGAATTAAAAAAAGAGATCGATATTATTAATGAGATCAACTGGGATTTAGGACCTGAAGAGGCGGTGAAACTGTATTTGGAATGGGGAAATACGGATTGGGGCAGTGGCAAGTATGTTATCCGTTCAAAAAGCGATTATTCAACCTATTTTGTAGTCAATTGCTGGCGCAAACCCTATTATATTTACTTAATTCGCAGAAATTCCGATGAGGCGCTGGAGCTGGCGCAATTTGAACTGCCCGAACGGTTTGAAAGAGATGTTTGTGAATTAAAAGGGGTATATGCGCTCGAAGATGATGTCAAAGCATGGTTGAAGAAGGAATTGGGTGTGGAAGGCTGAAATCAATGTTCGACTGATGAATTCAATTCAAATTCGGTAATCTATGGTGTATTGCGCCTCCGGTACTAATCCTGCCATAGCTACTTCATTTAATAGGATATGCGTGAGTTTACAAATAATACAAGAATGCATCCGGGAGGTAAAGAAGCCTTCTTTGTTTTAAGTTGGGCAAAGGGGGCTTTTTTGTTTTTGCAGCCTGGCAAATTGAAAACGTTGAAAGGAAGTAAAACATGGCCAAGTCAATTATTCTTTATAACCTACGAGACGATGTGACGGACGAAGATTACAAAAAATGGTGTCAGGATTACAAAGGACCGTTATTGCTGAGTTTTGATTCGGTAAACAGTTTTACACTTGTGAGTATGTTAGGAGGCGTGAAGGGGAACGGGAAAGAGGGCATTTCGCCGGAAGAAACCAAACCCCCATTCAAGTATGTCGGCATCCTCGATTCCACAAACCTGGAAGAATGGGGTAAGGACAGGGATTCGAAGAAATATAAGGAAGAATTTTTCCCCCAGTGGTTTTCGAAATGGGTGGCGGATTTTTATGTGCTTGCCGGTGTGGAGGTTTATCACGGGGAAAGTGACTAGGAGCCATCTTAAAAGCTGTATCTAATTCACCTGAGATAATGCTGGGATGAAAATCTCATTAATGGCGATTGGCATCGAGATGAAGCGGGCAAGCGTCTACAACCTGAGTCACATGCTTGATTATCTCGATGTATATGGTCCGCCGTGGTCGCCACAGTTTATATCCAAGGATAATTATTGTCAGGGGTAGCGATGATCCGGATAAAAGTTCGCACCATACTGGAATTCAAGAAAATTTTTGGTCAAGGACTGTTTGAGGTATCGCTTGCCGATGGTAGTACTGTAGGTAATTTTCTTGAACAAATTACAAACACCTGGGGAGATGAACTGGCATCCCGCCTGTTTGCGCCGGATCGGTCTAGGCTTCTTCCTTACATTATGTTAATGGTAAACGGTCGCAGCATTGGACTTTTGAAAAACATGGAGACCGTGCTTCAAGATGGAGATGAGATCACCATATTACCTCCGGTAGGCGGGGGCTAAAATGAGGAACATGATAATGATGTCTTTGGAAAAAAAAGAACATTGTAGTAACCGGAGCGTCATCAGGTATCGGCGCTGAGACCGCCAAAACGCTCAAAACGCAAGCCGCAACGGTTATCGGTATCGATCTCAACGAGCCGCAGCGCAATGTGGATCAATACATCCATCATTAACGTGGCCTCTCTGGCCGGGCTTGGCTGGCCGGAATCCGGGGAGCAAATCAAAGCGTTCTTGGCGTTGAGGGATTTTAATGCGGTAGAGACACTCTGTGACGAATATGGCATAGGAAACGATGGCGGACGCTCCTATTTTTTCAGCAAAGAGACCCTCATCGTTTGGACCATGATGAACCGCTGGACCTGGCGCGATCGTGGCATTCGGATGAACTGCATCAGTCCCGGTCCAGTGGAGACACCGATTCTCCCGGACTTTCTGGAGACCCTCGGCGAAAGGGCTGAAGAAGACATGAAAGTCATGGACCGTCCGGGGCGACCGGAAGATATCGCACCGCTGATCGCATTTATGTGCAGCGACGGCAGTGGCTGGATCAGGGGCGCAAACATCCCCTGCGACGGCGGCATGTATCAACATATTCTTTGCAATATTCACGGGCATGTTTAATGGGAATTTAACCAAGCTAGCATAAACAAAAAAATGGAGGTGCACTATGTATCAAGGTGGATATACCGGGAAAATTTTGCGAATTAATCTTACGGATCAAACTGCAAAGGAAGAAGACTTACCTCTGGAGGTCGCAAAGGATTTCATTGGCGGTGCAGGGTTCGGGATTAAATATCTTTTTGATGAAGTCAAAGGAGGAACAGACGCTTTGGGGCCTGACAACAAGCTTATTTTTGCCTCCGGCCCCTTATCCGGAACCAGCGTTCCCTGTGCCAGTCGCATGGCGGTGACCGGCAAATCGCCGCTTACCGGGGCGGTGGGTATGGCGTTGTCAGGCGGACATTTTCCCGTTGAGCTGAAATTTGCGGGTTACGACGCCCTGATCATCGAGGGCAAGGCAGAAAAGCCCATCTACGTCTGGATCAAGGACAAAGAGGTCAAATTCCGCGGCGCCAAGAAGCTGTGGGGAATGAAGACCCTGGACACCCAACAAATCATCAAGAACGAGCTGAAAGACCAGAATGTGAGAATTGCCTGTATCGGTCCGGCCGGTGAGAACCAGATTAAAATAGCATCCATCATTAACGAATGGAGGGCCATCGGCCGCAAAGGGCTGGGCGCGGTCATGGGCTCCAAGAATCTCAAGGCGATAGCGATCCGGGGCAGCGGCGAGGTCGCCATAGTCGATAAAGAAAAGCTAAAGGATGCCAGAGGAAAATTTACCAAGGCGATGAAGGAAAGCCCGGTGCTTTATCCTAGATTTTCGAAACTCGGCACCCCCATGGTGGTGGACCATACCTGCGCCATGGGTATTTTCCCGACCAAGAACTTTTCAGCCACGGGTGAATACGAGCCGGTGGACAAACTCGGGGTCGAAGTCCAGGAAACACGCATTGTGGGCGCCGAAGCCTGCTATAACTGCCCGGTGGGTTGCAGCCAGATAAAATTGGCAAAAACAGGGTCATATGCCGGGATACTTACCGAGGGACCCGAGTTTGAGACCATGTATTCCTATGGCGGTGTAACCGGGGTTGAAAACTTCGACGCTGTTATTGCGGCGGACCGTCTGGCCGACGAACTGGGGCTGGACACGATTTCTTCGGGCGTGGCGATCGCTTTTGCCATGGAGCTCTATGAAAAAGGTATCCTAAGCAAAGAGGATACGGGGGGACTGGAATTGAACTTCGGTAACGATGAGGCGATGATCACCATCCTGAAACAGATGGCTTATCGGGAAGGGATCGGTGATTTGCTGGCAGACGGAGTGAAGGCAGCGGCAGAAAAAATCGGTAAAGGCTCTGAAAAATATGCCATGCACGTCAAGGGTTTGGAGCTTCCCGCCTATGATGTGCGCGGGGCCAAGGCTCACGGTCTCGGCTATGCGACTTCCTATACCGGCGCGGATCACTGCAGGGGATATGCCTTTCAGGAAATTTTTGGAATTCCGGTCCCCCGTGAGGTTGATCGGTTTACGGCTGAAGGCAAAGGTGAGCTTACCAAGTGGAACCAGGATATCCGCACGGCAACCACCGATGCGCCCACCATGTGCGCCTTCCTTTTGGATATGGCTGTTGTCGGCATAGCGACCGAGAATACGGCTGCATTGATGGAGGCTGTGACCGGGCTGAAATTGACCGCCGAAGATGTGATGCAGGTAGGAGAGCGGATCAACAATCTGGCCCGGGCCTTCAACGTGCGGGAGGGATTTACCAGAGCGGATGACACGCTGCCCGAAAGGCTTTTGACCGAACCTCTGAAGGCTGGCGCTTCCAAAGGGCATTTTATCAGCGCACCTACCCGTGAAAAGTTAAGCGAACTCGGTCTTGACTATGTCGCCGATCAATTGGCTTAGACATAAATGATGAAAAAAGGCGGTACGTAACACACCCAGATATTTTTGAAATACAAAATATCACCAAATACCTCTAAAAATTTTGGATCCTGTCCGATTGATTTGATTTCAGAAGATGAGGTGTATCGAATTGATGGATACCACTGCCTGGAGTGCGGAAGTATGTCCGGAAGATGCCATCCAGGCGGGCAGAGGAATATATAAAGATAAAAAAAGATGTAGTCGTCATTGTGCAATCTGCAAAAGACATAAACCACAATTGATGCGTGATTTTACAAGAATTACGTTAATAATTTCACATATTCTCTCAAACTTTTGTCCCCCTTTTTCCATTTAGCAAACCAAAACTTTTTCGCCCAAATCTCAAGACAGGCCATTTGAAAGGATGTAAGATCTTCAATCTTCTTTAAAAATTCATCGCTTTTAATCTTCCATTTATCATCAAGTTTCCTGAACATCATCGCATCATCACAAAATATTTTAAATTGCTGACCAGCCAATTGCGGACTCAGTTTAGTTTCCTTGAAGGCTTCGACCAAATAAGATAATTCTCCATCCGAGTCATTCAAGTTTTATCTTCCCTGGGCCGATATTAAGCCATAGTAAATTCATACGATAATTTTTTTCTCGAAAATTGAGTTTTGTAGAGAGCGTTCACCCTGATAGGCAACTTGAATTAAAAGCACAGCAGAATATTCTTTCGAAACTTATCGATGCATATTGATATGAAACAAAATTTAAAGGTCCTGTCGCAATATGCGAATAAAATTATTTTAGGCGACATACGCAAAGGTTATGACATTGAACTCAGAAGAAAAATAATAATGATCAATGTCATCATTTCAGTGGGCGTTTTAAATTTGGTTCCGCTGGGTGTTGTCGCTTATTTTCAAAATAATCTCACGCTTTCTATGCTGGATTTGGTGGTCGCCGCTGTATTGATCGCCTGCTTAATATATTCAAGAAAGTCAGGCCATTATACGATTAGTATCTATTTGGGAATCTCAGCTGCAGGCATCCTTTTTTTCTGGCTTCTGGTTACCGGTGGTATAAATCATACCGGGCATCT
>WOR8_10003884_pt1 | contig 26933 bp, 21 predicted proteins | sample DeeMarSeWOR38_10_FD_19890 | JGI IMG/M metagenome (IMG submission 19890) | reverse complement strand
AGCAAAGGCCGTTAATGGATCGGGATCGGTTCCCCAGCTCTCAGCAAGTGGTAATATTTGCGCTGTTAAAAGTAAAACCACCATGATGACTTGACTAACAAATGCAATCCATATCATGTTATAAACAGCTTTTCTTCCGAATTTCTCATTTACCATATCAGTTACTTGCAATGTAAAGGGAAAAACGATTACCCCAACTGGAGCAACTAAAGAAAAAAGACCAAAATCAAACACTGACTGCGATTTAGCTGCAAAAAACTGAGCTAAAGTCAAAAATAGAATATAAATACCAATAAGACCATTTACTGTGTTAAATTTAGCAGTATGCCATGCTCCAACAGTAGAGACTATGCCTAAGACAATAAATACAATGAAAGTTATAATTAATCCTTCTAGCATCTTAATTTATTCCTCAAATATTAAATCTGCAATTATTATTCATCATGTCTTTTGATACGACCATGTCGTCTATCGATTTCATCTAGGTTGTCTAAGAGTTTCCTTAATGCAGTTCTTACAGCATCACTCAATGAAACAAACTTTTTATCATCTCCAATGTGAGTATTTAAATCGTCTAGAATATGCTGAGGGACTTCTACACTAATTTTAGGCATTAAATAAAACTCCTTATTTTTTTGGACGAAAAAAATCCAATTTAATAATTATTTACTCTGGGAATATGATTTGTGGAGGATTGGGAGAGGTTTAAAAAATAATTGATTTTATCAAATCAAATGTATATGACTTGAATTTAATGAAAAGATTCGACATATTTTCCTTCTCCTAAATTCTTTAAATCGATTAAAACTTTAGTTGGGACTTCTTTTAGTGTAGTTGTTCCATCTAGTTCAATTCTTAGCACATTTAATTGCTTAGTAAAATGTCGCATTGCTTCATCATAATATTTAACAAGATAAACAGCAATAGATTCAAGTGTTGCCTGAAAAACTTCTAATCCTGCCTCTGGCACATAAATAATTCCTTTCCGAACTAAATCAAAAATATACTTAATAAGTTGGTCTGATTCCTTAGGATTTGAGACTCCGACCAATGTAAAAACAAGATTTAAAGTTTGACGTTCTGATGCACGAAAAAGAGATACAATCATAATTTGCCAAGCTAAGGCTTCAACCTTATCGTTAGATTCATCAGAAGATATACAAGCAAAACAAACAAGATGATATTAAATTGAGATCTAGATAACCCTTCCGATAAGAAGCCTTACACACGAAATGCGGTTCTGATCATTAATTAGTCTGAAAATATCAGTATTAAATGAATATAAATGAGATAACCATGTTACCCAAGGTCTTTTTATTACTTCAAGATAAATATTCAAAGATGAATCCCCATCACGAGACATGGGAACTTTGGATAAAGCGAGATAAGACCCCAAAGGAGCTTTATGAAGTTGCTATAGGAACCGTTCTCGTTCAAAATACGAACTGGGGGAATGTAAACCGTGCGATTTCTGAATTAAAAAAAATGCGGCTTTTTTCATTTTCTTCCATTCTAAAAGCTAATCAAAGCTTATTAGAGGAAAATATCAAATTTGTAGGATTCTATAAGCAAAAATCAGAATATATAATAAATTTAAGCCGATTTATAATTTCACAAGGTACTAAAACTCCTTCAAGAGAATCTTTATTAAAAATAAAAGGAATCGGTAAGGAAACTGCTGATTCCATACTGGAATTTTGCTATGGACATCCTACAGCGATTGTAGGTACTTATACTAGACGTTTTTTGGCACGAATTTTTGGAAAAGCTGAATTTCTGACAAATAAATATGAATGGGTGCAAGAATGTGTATATGAGGAGTTTAATCCAGATTTTAAGGATTTTGGAAAGTTTCATGCGCTTATTGTAGTTCATTCACAAAATATTTGCCAAAAAAATATTCCGAAATGCACATCCTGTGTTTTAAACTTGGAGTGCGTTTATTTTATGAAGAGAGATGAGGATAATCAAGTGGCCAATATTCAGAAACAAATCATAAGGAAGAAAAAGAAATAGTATAATTCTATTCTTCACGCAGTTTTCGTCTAAGTACTTTTCCAACTATGCTTGTAGGGAGTATTTTTCGAATTTCGATTTTACTTGGTACCTTATATCTGCTTAAACCTTCTTTTGCATATTCCATTAGTTCTTCTTCTGTAGTTTTAGAACCATCCTTTAAAACAACAAAACATTTCGGTTTTTCCCCTCTATATTCATCTGAAATACCAATGACTGCGCAATTTTCAACACTCGGATGTTGAAAAAAGAATTCTTCAATTTCTCGAGGAAAAATTTTATATCCAGAAGCGATAATCATATCTTTTTTACGATCCTCAATATAGATAAACCCTTCCTCATCAATACGACCAATATCTCCTGTTAAAAAGAAACCTTGAGAATTCATGACATGGTCTGTTTCTTCTTTTTTATTCCAATAACCTTTCATTATTTGTGGGCCTTTAATTCCTAATTCTCCGATCTGATCGAATGATAAACGTTTTTCTTTATCCTCAGGATCAAATATGGCTACTTCAGTATCAGGAATTGGGATTCCTACAGAACCAATTTTTCGTTTAATCGGGGTATTTGCACTTGCAATAGGACTTGTTTCAGTAAGTCCCCAACCCTCAAGAATTGTCGTTCCACTGATTTCTTCGAATTTCCTCATAACTTCAACTGATAACGGTGCTGCCGCTGATAGACAAAAATCAATAGATTTTAGATCATATTTATGAATCTTTGGGTGATTAAGCAGAGCAATATATCCTGTTGGGACAAACGGAAAGAAATTTGGTTTATATTTATCTATTAATTCTAGAAGCTCAGTAAAATTTCTTTCGCGTGGATTAGGAACTAGGATAATTTCTGAAGCTAAAAAGACTGCAAAAACCATGCATATTGCGTTCCCGAAGAGATGAAATAATGGTAGAGCTGCTAGAAATTTTAATTCTCCTTTAGGAGGTAATCCATTAAATAAGGGGATTATCCAGTGATATGCAGCATAAAAATTTGTTGTAAGGTTCCAATGTGTGAGCATAACTCCTTTTGCTGTTCCTGTTGTCCCTCCTGTATAGGGAATCATCGCAATATCTTTTTTTGGATCGATTTCTACGAATGGTAATTCGATATTGTTAATTTCCTTTAAAAAATCATTTAAATAAAATTCTGAAGGTTTTAATTTTTCTATTCGACCGAGAATAGAACCTATGTGTTTTTTAAGTTTGGGTAAATAAGGTTTAACAGAAGCAACAATGATATGTTCTAATTGGTCAAGGTTAGCTTTAACTATGCGTGCTTTTTCTAAATTACTAGGAGATGAAGACTTTACATCAGTAGTTATTAAGATTCGAGCTCCAGAATCGCGAATATGATATTCTAATTCTTTAGCTGAAAATAACATATTTAATGGTACTACAATTACTCCCAATTTTTGACAAGCATAATAAGCAATAATAAATTCAGGGAAATTTGGGAGATATAGAGCAACTCGATCACCCTTTTTTAAATTTAGTTTTTGATAAAGATTCTTAGCAAAATTAGTAGCTTTTTGATCTAATTCTCTATATGTTATCTCTGTTGTTTTAAAATTTTTTCCAGCGAGTAAAATTGCCGGTTTTTCGGGAAATTCTGTTGCGCTTTCCATCAACGTATCAGAAATAATTTTTATTGGGTATTCTAATGTTTTCGGTACTCCCTCAGGATATGATTTCAACCATATTTTTTCTTCTACCATTAATTAAACAACCCAAAGATTAATGTGGTTAATTTCTTAACCTGATTTTAATAAAAAAAACATTTCGAGGAACCAGAATTGGATACTAATGAGCTAATGCAAATTTCTCTTGAACTTGCAGGGATGAAAGAGATACCAGCAGACTCAGCTATATATGTTCCAGGAAGAGACATATCACACATTCTTTATGGAATAGACATCGGGATTGCCGAGCTTCAATATGCAAAAGAACATGATTTTGATTGTGTTATCGCTCATCACCCTATAGGTCTTACTAATCATTGGAAAGTATTTAACAGGCATTTGGATCAAATGGTTTCTAAAGGCATTTCAAAGGAGAAGGCGTTAGAAGTCATTAAACGGAAGATGTTAATTTTTAAAACAATATCACATGCGAATAATTATGATGCAGTTACATCCTTTGCTAGGTTACTAAATATACCCTTTCTCAATATTCATTGTCCCTCCGATGAATTAGGTCGCCGTTTAATCACCCAATCTATTGAAGAATTAATGAAATCAATTGAAAATCCTACATTAAAGTCGCTAATAGACCATTTAACAAACAAATTCTATGAATTTCAAAAAGCAAAGACTTCTATTGAAATATTAAAAGGCCAGACTGAAGATCTCCTTGGAAATTGGATTTTTAGTCACGGAGCTTTTACAAATGGAGGATCTGAGCTCGCTAAGCTTTATTACGAAGTAGGTGTTAATACAGTCATTTATATTCATATCGCTCCAAGTGAGCTTTTACAATTATTAAATCTTGAGAAAGGGAGTTTAATAATAACAGGACACCTAGCTTCAGATTCCATTGGGATAAATCCTTTTCTTAATGTATTAGAAGATAAAAATATCGAAATTACAGCTATTGGTGGCTTAATAAGATAATCATTATAAGATAAAATCTCGATTAAGAGTAGCTGAATATGATAGCTTTAAGATTCATATGTTTAATTTCTTGGATAGTTCAAATCAAAAAAACCTTTAGAGGAACCGAAAATAAACTAGTTTTGCTGGATATAAGGATTATTGCAGGATATAATTTTTTTTAGTCTCAAAATACCTACTAAATGAAATATGAAAGAAGAAATAGATTCAGATTTTTTGTAGAATAAGATAATCTGGTGTAATAGTTTTCCTTTTAAATGCTTGAGCGCTAATTAAATAAAGTATATTTTCATCTATTTAAAAGGATTATAGTTTATCTAGGGAAAGTTTAAATTCTTAATGAAAGAAGTTATTTAACGACCAAAAAGGCACAAAGGTCAACAATTTAAACTATAAACGTTTATAGAAGGTGAATTAGATGGAAGAGAAAAAAATTCAACCTAAAAAACAAGCTCCCAAAAATATTCCTAAAAAGAAATAAACTTCCTCCAGAGTTTTATTTTTATCTTGATCTTTGGGGAAAATGAGTTAATTTTTAGTTACGATTCAAAATTCTTTGGAGTGAGGGAGCTTTTTTCCTCCTTTTAGTGTTTTCTTTTTTACTGTTCCCTTAATTCTCGAATAAATTCATATCATTAGAACTAAAGAAAAAAATGTTATAAACAAGCCAATAAGAATAATTAGTCTGAACTAAGAAATTCTTGTCGTAAAATGTCCATTAAGAGAAGATCAATATATTTTCCCTCAAAAAATCTAGCTTTTCTCCTTCTACCAACTTCTTTAAACCCTACATTCGAATAACATTTAATTGCACGAGGATTTGTTTCGAAAACTTGCAGTTCGATCGAATTTAAGTTAAGTTCTTTAAATCCAAAGTCTAAAAGAAGCTTTAGAGCTTCGGATCCATAACCTTTAGACCAAAAATCAGAATTAAAGATCACAATCCCAATTTCCCCCCTTCGACTAATTTGATCTGTAATATTTAGTTCTATATTTCCGATATAACGTTGTTCACCTATATGTTCAATTGCAAAAATATAAGATTCTCCTTTTTTTCGTCTTTCCCATGTTGATTTTATCCACTCTACTTCTTCTTCTTTTGAGTGAGGACTCATTGTAAGAAGAAACTGTTTCACTTCTTTTCTATTCCAATGCTTCATAAGTTCTTGGACATCTGTTAGTTCAAGACCTCTCAAAGAAATATTTTTTCCATTGATCATAATTGGGGAATTTTTTTATAGGTATAATAAATCAGGGTTATTTTAGAAATGTTATTAGATGAATATATTGTAGCAAAAAATCTTAATGCTACAATTATTGAGCATGAAAAGTCTGTAAAAACTGTTTCTGAGGCTGTAGCTGCATTAAAGTGTAACCCTGAAGATATAATAAAATCTATTGTTGTTCTAGGCAAAGATAAGTTTAAATTATCTACTTTCTACCTTATCTTATTACAAGGAAATAGAAAAATTAAAACCAAGAAAATTAAGGACATTTTAGGAATAAAAGATTTAGCTCTTGCTTCTCCCGATCAAGTGAAAGACATTACTGGATATAATATCGGTGATGTTCCTCCCATCAGTATAAATTTACCAGTTATCATCGATGAAATAGCATTAAATAAAAAATTTTTTTTTGGTGGAGGAGGAAAATCAAATCAGAATTTAAAAATTTCAATAGAAGAACTTCTAGAATGTAATCACCCTTTAATTGCAGATATTTCTACACCCCTATAATTAGTGATAAAAATGAAGCTAAAGTGTTTAATATTTGGTCATCGCTTCAAACCAATAGATGAGGGTACTTCTTTTGATCGGAAGAAGAAAATCGCTCAACATGAACATGATGGGGTTCGTGTCTATAGATGTTTAGTATGTTCTAAATTAATTAAACAGGAAGAAGATTACTTTTAATCCGTTCAATAAATTTCATCATCCGCGGGTAACTTGTAAGCATTTGCGCGACGAATTCCCATTTTTGTAAGTCTATTTATAACCTGATGTAACTCCAATTTTCTTAATCTTTCACGATGTTCTGTAACCACGAGTTCCACGAAATAATCTTTCATTGCAGGTGCTAAATCAGTGATTACGGTTGGTGGAATTTTTTTCCATTGTCTTACAAATTTCTCCAAATGAAATAATCGTCGTGGGTTATTTGTAACAAAGATATTCTCTGTTGTTGTAATAAAATCCATTCCTGAGATGGAATGACTTCCATAAACGAGTCGTTCTGGATCTCCTCCAAAAAGTAATCTGCAATAAGTTACAACTACTGAAGAGAATGCACTAATCAATGCAGAATCTACTACGGGATCATACTCTAGATAAATCTGAGCACCAGAGATTGAATGTAATAATCCCCATGGTCGGTCATCTCTGGCTACATAGACATATGATTCAAAAATTTTCTTCAACAAAGCATGAAAAAACAACAGTTCTTCTAAGGTTAAAGCAGAAAATGAGCATTCACCATTTCCTACCGAAACTTTTTCTTGATCTATCGTAACTGCTTCAAGAGCTTCTTGAAACAAACTATCAACAATTTCAGGATCTAGCTGTTTTTCATGAGTATAAAACTCGGAATAAATCACTGATGCTGATCCAGCTAAGATGCTTCTTATCTCATCCAAGTGAGGGATTGAATCTCTTTCAAGAACTTGAATCTTTTGGATTAATCGTGTTGTAACTAAAGGATCTGAGATAACAAAATGATATCTATCTAACAGGTTTACTAACATTATTTCTTTCGCTTTTGTTGGATGCGGACGGGGATATCTAAGTCGAATTATCCCAATAGTCTCAGAATAAATTTCAGTACCAAGTTTAGAAAGAGCTTGAATGAAATCCAGGGTTTGAGTGATTTTTGGTTCTACTATATCTCCATAATACCACATTATTTCTTGACTTTTTTCATCAGCTAGGATTGCCCAATTATTAAGGTAAAGCCTGCGATCATATGCTTTCAAACAGTACCCTCAATTCGATTTGAAATAAAATGAGCTTAATAAAGATTTATGAATATTAAAAAGAATCTACTATTGATTTGATAGCTTTAAGATTTTTAACATCAGACCTGACGTCTTTTTCTTATGTTCATTTTATTAAGTGGACTGATATTTCATATAAAATGGCCTTTAGAGGATTTTTAATATTTAGAAAATATAATTATTGAAAATTATTAGTGTTATCATCAAATATTTAACGGAGATCAGGGAATGATCGAAACAGAAATCTTAGTAGTAGGCGGTGGGCCCGCAGGGGTTATATCAGCCATAACTGCAGTAAAGCAGGGGAGAAAAGTCATTCTGGTTGATTCAAAGAGCTATCAAGAAATAGGGAACAAGGTTTGTGGAGATGCATTAAATCTTGAACCAATTAAGTTTTTAGAAAAAAATTTGGGAATTACTAGTCCAATGGAAAATGAAGTTGCTGATTCAGTTGAACGAGCAATTTTTAAGTCGCACAATGTTTCATTTCCTCTTTCTGGTGATGGATATGTTTTGAATCGACATCCTTATGGGCAACGATTATTAAAAATAGCCAAAGAGCTTGGAGTAGAGATAAAGGATAATACGAAGGTCATCAGAGCTCTTTATGACGATTTTTCAGTAAGGGGTGCAGTAATTATAGAAAAAGAGGGTGAAAGAATATCATCTGAAATTCATGCAAAGATTACGATTGACTGTTCTGGTAGAAATTTTATTATTCGCAAAACTTTACCAGAGCGGCTATTTCCATTCCTAGAAAAACATTTAGAAAAACGAGACATTGCTGCAACATATAGAGAAATTATACTATTGGAGAATCAAGATCATCCGTATCATAATGAAATATATCTGATTTACGATGAAAACATACCTGAACCTGGATACTTCTGGATCTTTACTAAAGGAGAAAAGAAATTAAATGTAGGAATTGGTTGGTACATGGATAGCAAGTCTGAGAGGGGAATGAAGGAACTTTTTCGGGAAGTTTTGAATAAATATTATCCAGAGGGAACATATAAAGTTCTAGATAAAGGAGGAGGACAAATTCCTACAAGATACCCTATTACAAATGCCATTGTTCCAGGTTTTCTCACTGCTGGTGACGCAGCACTTCATGTGAATCCATTCACTGCGGAAGGTCATGGTCCAGCATTAATAGCTGGTTATTACGCAGGAGAAATTGCAGCTATGGCCGTTGAAACCGATAAATATCATTCAGAAGAATTTTTATGGCAATACAATAAAAAGATAATGCATCATTTTGGATTGAGTCATACAAAAATTCAATTATTCACTGAAGCTTTAAAAAAAATCAAAGTTTCTGGTTTAGAGTTTTTAATTCGTCGATCTATCCTTTCAAAGGATCAATTCATTAATATTCATGCAGGAAAAAAATTGGGGGTACTTGAAATGGTTAAAATTGCGATCAAAGCCTTTCCACGATACGATATTTTATTAACAATTGCTAAAGTATCGAGAAGTACCCAAAAATTTGAAAAAATTTTTTCCAACTATCCAAATACTCCAGACAGCTATCCAAATTGGAAAGAGGAATTTGATATTGAAATGAACAAATTTCGTATTAAGTATATATAAGGGATTCTTCTTCTTATTGGACTTGAGATTGAGGGAATCTGGTTACAATAACATTTCCCTGAGTCCAATCTTCCGGGAGTCGATATAATATCTCAATATGGCCCCCAAAGATATCTATCAAAGATTTAATAATTGTCATTCCTAAGCCTGTTGCATTTTTAGTTGGTTGCCAACCTTTATCTATCCTTTTACGACGATCAAAAATCACTTCTTTAAGTTCAGGGGGAATTCCCGTACCATAATCAATAATTTTAACATCGACAAATTCTTGTAGGGTTGTAATATGATTAATAAGAATATCGATTGTAACATTCTCACTAGGGGTGTACTTAACCGTATTTTGTATAATATTTAAAAAAATCTCTGAGATTAATTCATTACCTAAAACCCATGTTTTTTCTGACAATTTTTCGATGTTAATTTTAATAGATTTTTCGGGGAAGGATTTTTGAGCTTCATAGGCAGTTTTTTTGATAATATCATAAATATTGATTAGATAAAGATCCTCTAAAGGATCTTCTAATAAATTTAACTCTCTAAGTCGGTTTAGGAGTGAAATTGTACGTTCTGTGTTTGATTGTGCTATTTCTAAAAAACGTGAATTTGATAAATCCTTTAATTCAGATTTTAAACCTTCTAATGCAAAATTTATGATATTTAAGTAATTTGGGACGTCATGTCTGATGATATTTGTTACAAGAGTTTGGGTTGAGACTATTGATTCCACTTGCTGATCACGATGTTTCTCTTCAGTTATGTCTCTCATTAATTCTAGCGAGATTAATTCTCCTTGAAATATAATTGGAATTGCTATAATTCTATACCAATTTCCATCTACTAAGTTACGGTCCTCTTTCGTCTGAGGCACCATATTTTGTAGACTATCAATTGCTATGCAATGTGGACATGGATTGTCACGCCCGAAATTGATCTTATAACATTTTTGACCAATTCGATCACCCTTGAGTTTAACTGTTTGTTCATCTTCCCATAAGATATTCCTATGAATATCTTTTAATTGTATAATATACCCTGAAGGGATAAAAACTAGGTTGGCTAACTTTCTTAGATCTTCAAATGTTAAGATATCTTGTGTTTCATCTAATAACGATGGTATGTCTTGTTTCATTGGAACATCCGATCAGATCAATGGAATTAACTAATTTGATTGAATACTAAAATAAAAAGGATTGTTAATACAATTTAGACTAATTGAAATCAAGAATGAAAAAAATAAAATATTAGTTTGTAGTTTCTACTGCAGAATTTGAGTTTGGAGAGCTGTGGTTTTGGCTATTAAGAACTTCTTTGAGGAAATGGCCAGTAGGACAATTGACTTGAGTTATTTCTTCGGGAGTCCCCGTTGCAAGTATCAATCCACCGGCCTCTCCACCTTCAGGACCTAATTCAATTATCCAATCACTTGTTTTAATGACATCAAGATTGTGTTCGATAACACAGACGGTATTTCCTTCTTCAACAAGCCTTCTTAAGACGGAAAGGAGATAAGAAATATCGTGAGTTGATAATCCAGTTGTTGGCTCATCCAAAATGTAAAATGTTTGACCAGTTGATCTTTTAGATAATTCTTTGGCCAGTTTAACTCTTTGAGCTTCCCCTCCACTCAATGTAGTAGCTGGTTGGCCAATTTGAATATATCCAAGTCCAACATCGACAATTGTCTGGAGTTTTTGCTGAATATTTGGGATATTTTCAAAAAATGCTAATCCTTCTTCAACAGTCATAGTTAGTATATCAAAGATGTTTTTTCCTTTATAACGGATATCTAAGGTATCAGAATTGTATCTTTTCCCTTTACAATCATCACACGTAATCCAAACATCAGGAAGGAAAGAAAGCTCGATTTTTATTTGTCCACCCCCTCTACAGGTCTCACATCGGCCTCCTTTAACATTAAAACTAAATCTTCCTGGTTTATAGCCTCTAATTTTAGCCTCTTTTACATTTGCGAATAATGAACGAATAGGATCCCAAACACCAGTATAGGTTACTGGATTACTTCGTGGAGTCCTCCCAATAGGACTTTGATCTATATTAATGACTTTATCAACAAATTCAAGACCATCAAATTTATCATGAATACCAACTTTCCCTTTTGACTTATGCAGATATTTCATTAATCCTTTATAAAGTGTATCATTCATTAAAGTAGATTTCCCCGATCCAGATACTCCAGTAATGCAGATAAAACGACCTAAAGGGAATTCAACATCAATTTGTTTAAGATTATTCTGAGCTGCTCCCAATATTCGGACTGCTTTTCCATTTCCAATAATCCGGGATTTAGGGATTTCGATTTTTTTTCTTCCAGATAAATATGAGCCTGTGATGGACTCAGTAGAATTCATTATCATTTCAGGTGAGCCTTGTGCAACTAAAGTTCCACCATGGATTCCAGGGCCTGGTCCTAAATCAATGATGTGGTCTGCAGCTAGAATTGTTTGATGATCATGTTCCACACAAATGACCGTATTTCCTATTGATCGAAGATTTTGTAAGGAACCAAGTAATTTATTTTGATCTCTAGAATGTAATCCAATACTAGGTTCATCTAAGACATAAGTCACACCAACGAGAGCTGACCCTATTTGAGTTGCTAATCGAATTCTCTGAGATTCTCCACCGCTTAATGTCATAGATGTTCTATCTAGAGTCAGATAAGGTAAACCAACAGAGATTAGAAACTCAAGTCGAGCTTTTATCTCACGAAGAATATTCTTCGCAATTTTTTTCTCAGTTTTTGAAAGATTTGCTTTTAGGTCTTTTATCCAATTCTGACACTTTTCAACCGTCATCTCTGAAATATCTATAATATTTTTGTCAAGAATAGTAACTGCAAGCGATTCTGGCCTTAATCTTTTCCCATGACATATATCACAAATGTCTCTTCGCATATACGATTCATAATAACGTCTTGCTGCATCACTACTAGTTTCTTGATATCTACGCCAAATACTGTTTATAATCCCCTCATGAATATGGTTTTTTGACTCCCAGCGGCTCCTTTCCGACTCAAAAACGACACTCATACCTTGGTTAGATCCATAGAGTAATCTTTGTATTACATTTTTAGGAAGATCTTTGATTGGAATATCAACTGAAAAATCTGTCCATGCCTTTTCCAACGAAGTATAATAAGCATATCTCCAAGTTCCTGGTTTCATAGGTTTTTCCATTATCCCTCCCTCACGTAATGAAAGTTCTGAATTGGTAATAATTAAATCTGGATCAATTTTCAGTGTGGTACCCAACCCCTGGCAGTTTGGACAATGACCCCAAGGTGAGTTAAAGCTAAAATTTCGTGGTTTTAATTCTTCAAATGATAGCTGGCAGTCAGGACATGCATAATTTTCGGAGAAGAAATAATCCTCATCATTTTCTGGTTTTTCTTCATTAAGTTTTGTAACAATTCCAACTCCTTCTCCTAGCTCAAGTGCTTGTTCAATAGCTTCAATAAGTCGTTTGCGAATAGTTGAATTAATAATTAATCGATCCACAATGACTTCAATAGCATGGATCTTATATCGATCTAATTTAGGCGGATCAGATAATTCATACTCGGTTCCATCTACACGAACTCGAACAAACCCCATCTCTTGGAGATTTTCCCATTGAGTATGATGAGTTCCTTTTTTACCGCGAATGATTGGAGCTAAGACCTTAATTCGAATTCCTTCATCCCAAGTGAGGAGAGTTTTAACAATACTTTGAGGCGTTTGAACTCGTAACTCTTTTCCACATGAAGTACAATGGGGAATACCAATATTTGCATATAATAAGCGTAAGTAGTCAAAAATTTCAGTTTGAGTTCCTACAGTTGATCTTGGGTTTTTACTTGTAGTTTTTTGTTCAATTGAAACTGCAGGAGATAATCCTTCTATCAAATCAACGTCAGGTTTTTCCATTCGTCCTAAAAATTGTCGTGCATAGGCACTAAGAGATTCAACATATCTTCTTTGGCCTTCTGCAAAGATAACATCGAAGGCAAGACTTGATTTTCCACTTCCACTCACACCTGTGATGACTATGAGTTGATTTCTAGGGATTCTAACAGTTAAATTCTTTAAATTGTGAACTCGAGCATTTTGAACGTAAATAAAATCGCTGTGTGGAGATGTCAATATCTGTTATCCCTTGTCGTTGTGATATTTTCCATAAATAATAAAATACACATTTATTTTTAAAACCTCAGGAGGTGGCAAAATTATACTATCAAACTTTTGGTTTAGCATGATTTTATAAATAAAGTACCTATATATACCACAATTTATTATATAAGTCAATATAGACAGCAAATAGAAAAATAAAGCTCTCTAGTTATATATCCATACAAGTTCATTTAAGGTTAATTAACTAACTCATACCAAATTCAAAATAATGATCATTCATTTAAGAAGTTAGAAAGAGTAATTTGTTATCAATGAAAGTAGTAAAAACCTAAAACTGGAAGAGAAAACCTACTCAAACTCTAATATGTATAGTTATAATAGAATAGATTGATTTTGTTAAGCTAAAGGATTTTCTCCTTCTAATTTATTTTGCGGGACATTGGTTTGGAAATCCTTATTAGACTTTAAATCACGTTTTGAACTTAAGTGACGATATTAAATTTAATAATATAATTAAGTTTTTATCGTGATTTATCTGTTTTTTCGGGGTTTAAAGAATGAAATATAAGTATATAATCCTATTACTATCTTTGGTGCTTGTCAGCAGCATCCCCCTCATCTCTCTTGGCAGTATTGAGACACATGAGACACTAGAATCATTGAATGAGGTTCTTCCCTCTTTGCGGGGAAACAATGCTCCTAACTCGCAACCAGAAATAAAAGAAATACATCCAACTTCAGCTATTATGGGTTTCTTCCCTGAACCAACCGTTGAAATTCTCACGTTTACTGATCATGAAATGGATCTTCTTGGGTATGGTAACGATACATTAAGATTTAGTATGGAATTTTTACCCTTCCAAACCGCATATTATTCTGGATATGCCTATTTATTTACAAATAATTCAGCCAATCGTGAAGAATTAGTTGGTGGAGTTCATTGGGGAGAATCCTTAGTTGGAGGTACAATTAGAGTAGCCACATTCGACTTTTGTGCATATCATTTGAATGAACAAGGTATTAATGGTCCTTACGCTATTTATTTAGAATTTTACAAGGATAATGGGTCAGGTGTAATTATTCCTGTTACCGTTACAATTCCAGGGAAATATAGGTTTGAAGGGGAAATTCAAGACTCGTTTCACGGCTACTCAGATTCATCACAAAAATACCCAACATTGAATATTGGGACTTCAAGTGTTACACTTCGATTTAATGGATGGATATTCAATAAAATAATTGGAAGTAGTACAATTAAATTCACCTATCTATTTATTAGACATGATAGCTATCCACACTATTCAGTATTTAGCCAATGGAACGATTTCTATGAATCTTCGACAGTTTTTGGTTCTGATTTTGATGTCTTTCCTATTGTATTTACAGGGAAATATGTTGAACTGGCTGTTGATACTGATAGTAATGGTTTTTATGATAAATACAGGATTATAGCAGAAGTAGAAAGGTTAAGAGTCGAGTTAGGATCTGTCCAGATTAACGGAGACTTATATCAGAATACTTCAATGAATTATATTACTAACACTTGGTTAGGTTCGATTGAATTAACAAGTATTGGGAAAATAAACGTTACATTTGAGTTTAATGGTCTCGGACTTTATCTAAATGGAATTATAAATGATTATCTTTTACTGAAAAACTTTTATGGATATTTCTATCATAATGATGGTAATTGGGCTGATTACGGGGAATTATTAGGATCTTACATTTCTTCTAGAAGATATAATTATACAGAGTTTGAAGGACCAGGAGCTTCTTTAACAGATAATTTTATAGCAACAGGATTGGATACTGACTCTGATGGCCTATATAACTATTTAATAGTCTCAGTAGAAATCAATGTGATAAAAGCAGGAAATTATTATATTAGTAGCTGGATAGATAAAGCAAGTACGGGTGCTGATATAGCTTATGCAAGTAATTCTAGTTATTTAAGCGTTGGATTTCAGTGGATGACACTGAAATATGATGGAAGCGAATTTTTCCATTCAGGGCTTAATGAATCAATTAAATTTGAATATCTCTACATTAGCGATTCCACAGGATATACATTAGACACAAATAATACTGCCATCCTAGGAACATTTATATTCACTCAATTTGATCCACCTAAAATAAAATTGACAGGTATTTACAGTGATAGCTACTATGACAGTGATTCTGACGGATATTGGGATGGTTTAAGAGTTTTTGTTGAAGTTGAAGTAAATCAATCGAGTAGATACCGTATCATAGGAAGTTTAGAAAATCCACTCACTGGGGATTCGATCGGAGTGCAAAGTGAGCCAGCATTATTTGGAACTGGAACTATTTCTGTTGAACTTAATTTTCCAGCAAATTGGATCTGGCGTCAGCGTGCAAATACAACTTACATTCTATCATACATTGGTATTATCGAAGTTGATGACAATGACGATTCTATAAGATATTGGGATGAGAAATGGGATGTTTATATTACAAACATGACCGATTCTGCGAAGTTTGAGCATCCCCGTGCCTATTTTACCGGGAATTTCCAAGAGACGAGAATTGATAGAAATTCAGACGGAAGATATGAATTCTTAAGGATAAGTGTGGAAATTTATGCTAGTGAGTTATTCCAAGTTGAGCTAGCAGGAGACATGGATACTGAAACTGATTGGATGTATCTGTATAATTCAACAACCTTGGTCCCAGGATATCAATATATTGACTTAGATTACTATACTCCTACATTATATCAACCAAGTGGGATTAAAAAATATCGTGTGAACTTTTACTTGTATGATCAAACCGTTGGAGAAAGCTTAGATTCTTATCCTGAGTATTACACAAACCAATATCCTTGTTCAGAGTGGAAAGTTCCTGGAATACTTCCAACAGGACGAATTTTTGATAAAGGTGTTGATCTTGACTCTAATGGGAAATTTGATTATCTAGAGCTTAGAATCGAGTTTACGGTCAGCCTAGCTGGAACATATCATATTTATGGATATCTTCGTGCAACAGAGGGTATGAATGATTATTATTTCTCTTGGGGATACACCTATATTGGTATAGGAACCTTCAATATCACATTTGAAATCGATAGAAGTTGGGTCAGAAATCAACCTGATGGAACAAGTTTTTACATTGATTACTTAAGGATTTATGAGGAAATAATTCCTGAAAGCTATACAATCTACAAGAATTATGATGATAAATACCTATCAAAAGTATATTATTATTATCAGTTCGATTTACCCGATGCATGGGTTCTAGGAATTATTGACAATTTTGGCGTGGATTACAATGATGACACCTTATTTGACACATGGGCTGTTGTTTTCCAGGTTAATGTTACTAAAACCGAAGTAGAATTATATCTCGAAGCAAGTTTAGAATCTCAATCTTCAGGATACTGGCTCGCAGACTCTTCGGTTGTAGTTTATAGTGTAACAAAAGGGATTTTGAACATCACACTTGAATTTAATGGAATGGATCTTTATAATTCTGGATTTTCTGGAGTAGTTGTAATTTCATACTATCGTTTAATGGAAAATCAAAATTGGCAGCTCCTTGACGAAAATTGGGATAGAATACCACTTAGTAACCTCTACGAATGGTCTGATTTCACCCCTACGCCTCCTTCATATGTTAGAATTGTTGAAATTAGTCCTGTTGGTAATTCAATTTTCTTAACAGGAGAAACTATAGACCTATACGTCACTGTTGAATTTATGGATCAATGGATCAACTCAGTACAAGTGAATATATTAATTGATGGAACAGCTTCTCAACCGCTCTCAATGAATTATTACTCCTCAACAGGAAATCAAGAGATTTGGAGGTTGACAATTACCTTCGATGAAGGGCAAATTTGGGAAATAACCATAACAGCATATGGTTCAGAATCATCTGATAGTCAGGCAATATCCTATTATTTAATTGGTGCCCCATACTTCTATGACTTTACTGTGAATATCTCATCTGTTACGATTGGGGGAACTGTACACTTTGAGGTAGAAGTTTGGGATCTCGAGGGTATTTCAACAGTGTTGTTATATGTTAGTGGGAATTCCTATGTTATGGAATTCTTAGGAAATGGAACATATGGAGAAGTATATGCTGTTGATGTGACTTTCCAAAGTGTAGGAATATTCACAGCATATGTTGACGCTATAAACATCCATGGTTTGTCAACTAAATCCTTTGACCGACAAATTTATGTTAATGAAGGGTCAGAGATCATTTCTGTGACAGTAACTCCCTCAAACTCAATAGAACTTGGTGATCCTATTACATTTACTGTGGTTATTCGCAAATCAGATGCAATTGTTACAAGTGTTGATGTCGAAGATAAACTTGAGGATTCCATCTATGCTCTTGAACGTAGCTTCAATAACACTGAAACCGAAACCTGGACTGTTACATATACACCAACGAAAGCAGGACAGCATATTTGTACCCTCACTGTCCTTAACACTCGCAACCAAGTTTCCAATGCTGAAGAAATATTCAAAGTAACTGGTGGGACTGAAATCAATGTAACTCCAGGCTTTGAATTTTTTGTTCCTTTATTTATCTTAGTTTTACTCCCCTATTTCAGAAAAAGACGTTAAATACGTCTTTTTTCTTTTTTATCCTAAAGTTTAATTACTAAATTCCCGATGACGATACAATGATATTTTTTTTCGGATATTCTTCTTTTATATTCACTTCTAGAAAATAAAAATTTATTTCCTGAAAGGATTAAATGTAATTTTTCTTTACAGTACTTCTATTCCTTTTATAAATAAAAATTTGAAACAAGCAATTTACATATAGAACATAACAAACAAATTTGCCAAAAAACCTAAGCTTAAAAGCTTAGGATGAGGTGATCTTAATATGTCACTCGTTCCTGATTCCTCACAAGAGACTCCAGCTGGATTTTGGAGATGGCTTTTAGGTCATCTAACAGCAAATCCGTTAGTAATAGGAATGGTTGTACTGGGAACTGGATTAACAATCTTCATCCGTGCAGCTATTCCTATTCTATTAGGACAAGCTTTAGATATTGCCATAATAGATCTCAATAATATCTATACCAATGAAGAACAGATTAATATTCTCCAAAATTTTGTTACGACGATTCTTGTCATCGCTATAGCTCAATTCATTATCTCACTAGCCACTACTATTACAAATGAATGGCTATCATGGTCAGCTCAGCGTAGAATCCGAGAAGAATTTTTTAATTCGATGCAAAATAAACCATTGAAGTTTCACGACTCCGTTAGAACAGGAGAATTGATGGCTCTGGCAACAAATGACCTTGGACAAGTTGGAGGCATGATTAGTCCAGGATTTAACATGATGTCGGATGTATTTATTTCAATAATAATCTCTTTATTTTTAGTAATTGGAGTCATGAATGCCCCCCAATTAATCCTGTTAGCTACACCATTTTTTCTTGTATATGTTTGGGCTGTTTTCGCTTATAATAAAAAGATGGCTCCGATCAGTTATACATTTATGCGTAAATGGGGAGCTATAGCAACTGCAGTTCAAGATAATATTATCGGAGCGGAAGTTGTAAGAGCATTTGCAGAAGAAACGTATGAACGTAATAAATTCATGAAATACGTATTAGATTTCAGAGAAACGTGGTATACAAGACAGATTATCCAGGCACGATATTTCCCAACACTTGTGTTGTTTGCAGCAATAGGATTTTCAGTTTTTATTGGTTCATTATTCGTTGCAAACAATGAATCAACCATAGGAAATATTGTCGCATTTAATGGACTCCTTTTCACACTATTAGGGCCTACTTATGTTATATCGTTCGCAGTGACGATATTCAACGGAGGATTGGCAGGTGCACGACGAATCTTTTCCATGGAAATGCGAGAAGCAGGAGAAGATATTGGTGAAGTAAAGAATGGACAATTAAAGACAATTCAAGGAAATATTGCTTTCGAAAATGTTTCATTCAAATATCCCACAAGTAAAAAATGGATTTTAGAGAATATCTCTTTACACATTGCACCAGGACAAACTATAGCTATTGTCGGACCTACAGGATCAGGGAAATCATCACTAACAAAACTATTATTAAGGTTATATGATTATGAAGGGAGAATAACGATTGATGGAATTGATATTAAAGAAATGTCTCTAGAATTTTTACGTAAAAGCATAGGAAGAATAGAACAGGATATTTATTTATTCCCAAGAAGCGTTAAGGAAAATATTGCTTTTGGTGCACGAAATGCTTCTCAAGGTGAAATAGAAAAGGCTGCTCAGATGGCCCAGGCTCATAATTTCATAGTTAATGATTTGCCAAAAGGATATGAGACAAATGTAGGTGAGGGAGGCAGCCAATTATCAGGAGGTCAACGACAACGAATTGCTTTGGCAAGAACATTCCTAACGAATCCCAGAATTTTGATTCTCGATGATAGTACATCCTCCGTAGATTCGAAAACTGAAGAAGAAATCGTCAAAGCAATTAATGCAGTAAGTCAAGGACGAACAACTTTTGTTATAACACATCGGCTATCAACTATTCGCTCTGCAGATTGTGTGATTGTAATCAAAGGATCGAAAATTGTTGCCCGTGGACATCATTCAAGATTAATTCATACAAGTCCTGATTATCGGCGTATATTTGGTAAGAATGTGGATCTACCTCCTCTTCAAGAAATAAGTTCAAGTACACCCGCATTAGGAGGTTTAAAATAATGGGTTGGATTTTTGAAGGCTTGGAAAGAGAAGATCAAGAAAGAAAATATACTGATAGGGAATTGATCACTCGTTCATGGAAGAGGCTTGCTCCGTATAAACGACCCATCGCTATTTCAACTTTATCGATGATAATATTAACATTTACAGGATTAGCAGGGCCTTTAGTTTTTGGAACTATTATTGATGTCTTAGAAGCTGGGAACCAGTTTAATACCATCTTTCTTTTCCTTTTAATAGGGGGAATTGGATATACTATACTCTCTATCCTTAATTGGGTAGGGGATTATATTATCAATATTCAAGTAGCAAAATTAGTTCCTGATTTTATGGTTACCCTCCGAGGAGATATCTTTGATGCATTTCAACGTCAGGATATGAAGTTTTTCGACCAGAATCGCAGTGGACGCTTGAATTCCCGTGTTTCAGCTGATGCAGCAGACTATGGAGGAGCAGTTTCGATCGTAATGACTGTTGTTGGTCATTTTTTAACTCTAATTTCCGTATTTATCGTGCTTGCTATCATTAATCTTCCTTTAGCAATATTATCAGCCTTAGTTGTTCCCATACTTCTTATTGCAAGTTTCCTTTTCCGAAAGGTAGCAAGGACAACAAGTATGAGTTTTCGTCGAGCACATGCCTCTGTTAACGCAGCTATGGCTGAATCGGTTGATGGAATTACCGTTAGTAAATCATTTGGTGTTGAAGCTGAAAGTCTAGCTGAATTCAAAGAAATTAATCAGAAACACTTCCTAGCTGGTTTTCGTAGGGGAATTTCTATGATGGGTTTCTTTCCCTTCGTTAGTCTTCTTTCAGCAGTAGGTATGGTAGTTATTTTGCTTATTGGAGGAAATAATGCAATTCTGGCTTTAAGTATTTCTGCTGGAACATTGTATGTTTTCATCTCTTACCTTGATAGGTTCTTTTTCCCAGTTACTCAATTAGTTAACTTTTATGCCCAAATCCAAGCAGGTTTCGCAGCCTACGAGCGAATTCTTCAAGTAATCGATAGTGAACCCGAGGTACAAGATTTAGGTGATTTAGAGGTTGATCAGATTCAAGGAAAAATCGAATTTCATAGTGTGGATTTTGAGTATGTTAAAGGTACTCCAGTCTTACGTAATTTTTCCTTAATAATTAACCCTGGCGAGAAGTTAGCTATTGTTGGAGAAACTGGCGCAGGTAAAACTTCCATAATTTCAATTCTTTCTCGTTTCTATGATTTTCAAAACGGGAAAATTCTAGTGGATGGAATTAATATCCGGGATATTAAACTTAAATCATATCGTAGTCATCTTGGAATCGTACTTCAAACTCCCTTCTTATTTAATGGAACTATTGAGGAAAATATAACTTATGGACGACGTGATGCCTCTCCTGAAGACTTTCAGGCGACTTTAGAAATATCTCGGGTCAATGAAATCTTAGAATATGTCAAAGATGGATTGCAAACACAAGTTGGTGAAGGAGGTGGACTATTAAGTACTGGGCAGAGGCAACTGGTTAGCTTTGCAAGAGCTTTACTAGCTGATCCAAAAATCTTAATTCTAGATGAAGCCACTTCTTCGGTGGATGCTTATACTGAGTCGATAATTCAGGAGTCTCTTGAAGAATTGATGAGAGGTAGGACTTCCATTGTAATTGCTCACCGACTTTCTACTGTCAAGAATGCAGATCGCATAATTGTGCTTGAAAAAGGCAAGATTATTGAAGAAGGAAATCATGAGGCGCTTTTAGCCCAAGAAGGGACATATGCAAACCTCTATAATACCTACTTTAAGCATCAGGAGGTCACATGGATCCCTGAAGCCACATTGACCGAGTCAGTGACCGCTACTGCTCCACCTCCCTAGTAAAATTAAGTTTGGTAATATATAGTGAATCTGAAAACAATTTCAGATTCTTCATTTTATATAACTAATTTTTAAGAAGTAATTCGTCTTATCATTATGCAATTTATGTTATTTCTTTATTTTCATATCAAAATTTGATATTCTTTAATTGAAAAAACCTTAAGATCATGATGCTTTTTTAAAAAACATCTAATAGAAGATGTGGAAAGGGACTGTCTAATGATACCTGAGTTACTAACCGATCTGGTAACGATTCCTGGCCAAAGTGGTCATGAATCTCGAATACGGAATTATTTATGTTCAAAATTTCGTGATTATGGTGCAATAGAATTAGATAGATTGGGCAGCGTGATCTATCACATTCCAGGAACAAAAGATTCTGCCAAAAAGAAACGCATAATGATTTCCGCTCACATGGATACTTGCGGATTTATTGTACATAGTGTACAATCTAGTGGAATGGTGAAAGTAGTTTCATTTGGATATAGCGACGTGAACGCATGCCATTTGCAACTTGTAGGAATTCAAACCCCAACAAAGATAATTCTTGGGCTCTTACATGCATCAAAAAGCGGGGAAGAGTCTTCTTTTGAAATTGATATTGGAACTCCAACGGAATTAAAATTCATAAGTCCAGGAGACCCTGTCCATTTCCTTAATAATCCCTATTTACTTGGGGATCCATCAGAGAATATTATCTGCTCGCCTAGATTGGATAATAGAATAGGTATTTTCGAGCTACTTCTTCTAGCAAATCAATTAGCATCTCACCCTCCTTCTCATGATATTTATTTAGTAGGGTCAGTTGAGGAGGAAGTTGGAGCCCGAGGAGCAAAGACCGCTGCTCAAACAATTAAGCCAGATATTGCTATTGTTCTTGATGCTACTTATCATGTATATCCTGTTGAAATTGGGAAGGGTCCTGTAATAACACTTTCAGATAAAGCTGTGATACTTCCGACCCAAATACGAGATTACCTGCTAGAATTAGCAAAATCTCATTCAATTGCTCTTCAGACGGAAGTGTGGAACATTGGAGCAACCGATGCAACAACTATTCGAACTGTTGAGCAAGGTGTACCTACAATTCCTATACTGACATCAATTAAGAATGCCCATACACCAGGAGAAATAGCTTGCATAACTGATTGTTATGAGGTAGTGAATTATATTAAAGTATTGATCGAGGAAATTGAAGCAATAGCAGAATTATTTGAAAAGTTTTAACCAGAAGATAAAATCCATTTAAGAAAAGGTTGAATGGCAAAATTCAGTAAGAACCTTATTAAAAGCACGTGGATGTTCATGAGAGATTCCATGATCAGCAGGAAAGACCCCGATTTTAGCATGGGGAGGTAAAAAGTCTCGAAGGACATTAAATGATAATCTAGGATTTACTGTATCTCTGTTTCCGTAAAGTAATAAGATTGGTTGTTGAATTTCTGATATTTTAGTTAAATAGTCTTTCGACCGTCTTAATTGAATCTTTGTATCAAATAAAGTCATTTGGTTTTGTAAAATCTTCACAATAGTCCATATTTTACTACTAAATGAACTCTTCTTCTTTCCTGAACGTTTTTCCTTCGATAAGGGTGACCATGCACGGGTAGTTTCACCGATAAAAGGACGTGGACTTAAAAGTAGTAGTCCTTTCACATCTTCAGGCCATAGAAGAGTATATTTCAAAATTAGTCCCGCTCCAACACTATATCCTACTAAGATCGGTTTATCTATTAATTGTAACTCTTGAGTTATGAGAATTCTGAGATCCTGAATAATTTTTGAAGTAGGATGTGATTCCACAATTTTAGTGTTTGATCTACCAAATCCTCTGAGATCTGGTGCAATTAATTGAAACTGTGCTTGTAGGGAGGGATTGAAGATCTGGTCTCCCCAATGCGACTTAGCACTTCCTAGATAACCATGGATAAAAACAATAGGTTTCCCTTGTCCTTTAGAGTAGTAATAGGTTCTATACCCTTTATTTGAAATATATGGCACGAATTGGTAATCTCCAAGTAAATAGGTTAATTTTTTGTTGTTACATTTAGTTTAATAGGTGACTGAGGGTAAATTAAATAGTAATTAAGTATTCTCACCTATGTTGATTTTGAGGAAGAGATTGCCCAATACATAAGAATAATTCCTAGAGTGAGAGAAAGTAAATTGATAATAACATTAAAAACGTCATAAGAATAAATATTTTGTTGGGTATTAAAGCTAATATCAATTAATCCTAGAAAAATAAGTGCTCCACCAGCTGATGCCGCAAGTTGATACTTATAGAGTTTATTAGTAAATATTGAGTAAGCAGAGACTAGTAATAAGAGGACTATCCATAAATCAGGGAGAGGAAATGATGATTCAAATGCGAAATAAATCGGATAAAGTTCCTCAGAAGAGGGAATAGATTTGAATATATCGAGAAACCAACCGATCCAAAAACCAATAATAGCAATAGAACCAACTATTTCAAGAGTTAAAATAAATTTTTCATTTCTATCAGTATTCATAATACTAAACTCCATAGAACTTTGCAATAATCCATAGAAAGAACTCTCGTGAAATAATACGTTGTAGGAATAATAAAAGGGTTGTTTGGAGTAGTGAACCAGCGGTGTAAAAACTTTTAGGATTTCTAGTAGAGATGATTTGCGTAATCTTTTTTGACACTGTCATGGGTGGAGGACTAATAATTAGATTCTGAATGATATTTCTCCATACGATTAATGATCTGGTATAATACGGAGAACTTTTTTGTAGTGGAAATTCCTGAATCATAGAAGCTATTTCATCTGATTTGTATTTCGCTTCTGTTTTGTGTAAGGTTACCGTTGCAGAATCAAATGAGGTATTTATATCACCTGGAGAAATCGTGGTTACATGGATGCCAAAAGGTTTCAATTCTACTCGTAAACTATCTGTTAGTCCGATAATTCCAGCTTTGCTAACTGAATAACCTGCTTGAAAAGGGATAGTCGTTCTCCCTGCCATTGATGCAGTATTGATTATTAAACCACTTCTTCGTTCTCGCATTTGAGGAAGGACCGCTTGAATCATCCTGACGTAACCAAGGAAATTTACCTCGAATTGATGAATCCAGCTTTCAATAGGGGATTCTTCCACTGGACCAAAATATCCAATTCCAGCGTTGTTTATAAGAACATCAATAGCTGTATCATTAATATTCTCAAAAAAATGACTTATTTCATGACTTTTGGTAACATCAAGTTGAATAAACGTGATTTGGTCTAATATAAAATCTAATCTTTCTTGAATATCCCGTGAAATGAGTATTTTTCCTTTTTTTAGCATTGACTTTCTTTTATTACTATATTTGTATCGTGTATGGTCTCTTAGGAAAATTTCTTTGAGAAAATCATGATTTCTTTTACTTCTATATGTACCAGTAACTTTATGTCCCTTATAAGTTAAATAAATGGCATGAGATAACCCTAATCCTGAAGATGCTCCGGTAATAAGAATTTGTTTGGATTTCATTCTTCATCTTGTCCATTTACAAAATCCAGTAGATTATAGTTTTTCCATGGCCGAGTAAAAGGAATATCTGGAAGCTTGTCTTCATGTTGCATTTCTTTTTCAAAATAATACAAATAGCTTGTTTCACCAACAAGATGCATCCCTCCTGCAACAGGAATCTCTGCACCAGTAACCCATTCAGCAAGATCAGAAACTAAAAATAAGATGACTTTTGCAACATCTTCAGGCTTCCCTATTCTTCCACGCGGAATCTGTTTAAGAATTTCTTTTGCCAGAGAGGGTAGCTCTAAAATCTCTTTCATCATGGGGGTATTTATAGCTCCAGGACGAATAGTATTCACATTTATTCCATAAGGTGCTAATTCTAAGGCTAAACTTCGTGATAATCCAGAAATTGCAGCTTTACTGGTTGCATAAGCTGTTATACCTGCAACAGGGATTTGATCATTAATACTCGAAATATTCACTATTCTTCCTTTAATCCCACCTTCTATCATTACTTTTGAGACTGCGTTGCATAACAAATGTGTACCCTTTAAATTAACATTTAGTGTCCAGTCCCATTCTTCTTCAATTAAGTCATTATAAGCGGATAGACCGCTAACTCCAGCACAGTTAACTAAAATATCTATAGTAGTAAAAGTGGATAATGTAATTTCGACTAACTCGGTAACTTGATTTGAATCAGAAACATCTGTTTTATGAAAAAGTGCTTTGGTCCCAGAGGACTGTAATTGGTGCTCTAATTGAGAACCTCCCTCATTGTCAAGATCAGCAATCACAATGTTCGCACCTTGGGATGCTAAAAGGATTGCAGCAGCTTTTCCAATTCCTGAGGCACCACCTGTTATGATTACAGTTTTATTTTGTAGTTTTAGAAGGTTCATTATTTATCTATCCTTTATTTGTTGACTGAGCTACATAATCTCCATGAAATTGAACGGGAATGCTGACTAAAATTTGGATCCATTTAACTGTACTATCAGATGATCGTAACAACTTAACCAGACTACCTTTTTTCAATTTTATTTTTCTCATTGTAAGAGCTTTTGTTGCTCCTAACTCCATACGTAAAATTCGGACCCAATTTCCATATGGCCCAGATATAACAAACTGAGTGTCTCTCAATCCTTCCCAAATTTCTTGTATTACTCCGTCTTCTTCAGTGTACCCAATGGTAATAGAGCTCATTACTTTTTTCTCTGGTTCTGCTTCTAAAATAAATGTGAAAGACTTATTTCCATCTCCCTTACACATATCAAGATATTCTTGATTCTCATTTGTCTTTTTTTGGATTGCTTGTAGATGTTCATGACTTCCTAATAACATTTGAAATCCTCCTTTAAACCACCGTTTAATCATTTCAAATATTTTAAATATTGCTAGTAGAATTCCGACTGATGATATTCGGTTAAGGAATGGAGAAAATTACCCTCTCCTTTATAGATGGAAAGGAATTTCAATTATTATTAAAAAAATTAACAAGGATACTGTAATAGTGATAAAGGTGTATAAAATTCTAAATAGACCAT
>WOR8_10004952_pt1 | contig 26944 bp, 26 predicted proteins | sample DeeMarSeWOR38_10_FD_19890 | JGI IMG/M metagenome (IMG submission 19890) | reverse complement strand
TTTTGACCGTGCTGAACTCGTGTCAGGCAGCCGGAAAGGGAATTTATAACGCTCTAAAGTGGTGCCTGTCAATGTTCTGTTCAATAAAACAGCCGGTTGAAGTATGTTTTAGCGGCGTCTTCCCCTGCCGCCCTTGCCACGTTCTTCCTCGAATTTGACCTTCAAAAGACTGCCCTCGAATGATTTGCCATCAAGTTCAGCGATAGCGGCGCGGGCCTCGTGGCCTTCCATTTCGAGAAAGCCGAATCCTTTGCAATCGCCTGAAAACAGGTCTTTAACCAGTTTGAGCGAACGCGCTGTGCGGTAGGGTGAAAACAGTGCCTGCAGGGATTTTTCAGTGGTAGTGGGCGGTAAACCGCCAACAAATAGTTTCTTCACTTATAAGCTCCTTTTCTCGCATATAAAAAATAAACCCCGCGAAGTTCCGCGGGGTTTACTCGGGGCAAAAAACGAACGACCTGCTCAGGCCTGTACGTTTGTTGCCTGCGGGCCTTTTGGTCCATCCTCCACGTCGAAGGTCACTTGCTGGCCTTCAGCCAGTGTACGAAAACCCTGGTCGGCGATAGAAGAATAGTGAACAAAAACGTCTTTACTGCCATCAGATGGTGCAATAAAGCCGAAGCCCTTGGATTCGTTAAACCACTTAACGGTTCCTGTTGCCATGATAATTACCTCATTAAAAATTAAAATATTAAACGTCACAAATCTTACGAGGAAATTAACAGGAGAAAACTTGGAAAAGAACTTCTGACAAGAACCAGGATAGAATGTAGTGCGATGTAAGTGTAACCGGTTTTTAAACCAATAACACCACATATGCCCATATATAGGGCATAAATCTGGAAATACAAGCCCCTGATGTTGAAATGTTCACATCAATGCGAGTCCTGCGACGGTCTTGACTCGCCCAGCACGGGCTCCACGCAGCAATCCGGGTTGGTTATTCATTGACGCATTTATCAGAGCAGCATAAGAAAATACCGCAACCTGACAAGCTTTATCGCAAAACTTCAGGTATAATACGCCGCAACTTCCGGTGCACTTCGGTCTGCACCTGTTTTCACCGCGGTAATCCATCCCGGTTCACCACGTAACATATAGTATTTCCGCCTAGACCGTCCCATACCAGGTGTATTGGGTAGGCCAATCCTGGAGAACATCGTAGCATGTCATTTGAATCCCTCGGTCTCAGGGCCGAATTACTTCGTGCTGTATCCGAAAAAGGTTACAGTGCCCCTACTCCAATACAGCAGCAGGCAATACCCCCTGTGCTCGAAGGTCGCGACATCATGGGTGGCGCGCAAACGGGTACCGGCAAAACCGCCGGTTTCACACTGCCGTTGTTACAGCGACTAATGTCATCCGGGAAACCGGTAAATGGACGTCGTCCTGTGCGCGCACTGGTGCTGACACCCACTCGCGAACTGGCAGCGCAGGTTTACGAAAGCGTGGTTGTCTATGGTAAACATCTGCCGCTTCGCTCAGCCGTGATATACGGCGGCGTCAGTATCAACCCGCAAAAACAGAAACTGATTAAAGGCGTAGATATCCTGGTAGCAACACCGGGCCGATTACTGGATCACGTCGGCCAGAGATCGGTTGATCTGTCAAAAGTTGATATCCTGGTGCTTGACGAAGCCGACCGCATGCTCGACATGGGTTTTATTCATGACATCCGCAAGGTGCTCGCACTGTTACCGAAGCACAAACAGACATTATTGTTTTCGGCGACCTTTTCAAATGAAATCAAGAAACTGTCGAATGATTTGCTCAAGTCGCCAGCCTTGATAGAAGTCGCAGCGCAAAATGCGACTGCGGAGCTGGTCACGCAGGTCATTCACCCGGTCGACAAGAATCGTAAACGTGAACTGCTGTCCTACCTGATTGGTTCCAATAACTGGAAACAGGTACTGGTATTTACCCGTACAAAACACGGCGCCAACCGCCTGTCTCAGCAACTGGTCAAAGATGGCATCACGGCAGCCGCGATACACGGCAACAAGAGCCAGGGTGCACGTACCCGTGCACTGGCGGAATTCAAAGCAGGCAAGGTGCGTGTGCTGGTTGCAACCGATATCGCCGCACGTGGACTGGACATTAACCAGCTGCCGCACGTTGTGAATTTTGAATTGCCCAATATCGCGGAAGACTACGTTCACCGCATTGGCCGCACCGGACGCGCGGGCAATGAAGGTGAAGCTATGTCGCTGGTGTGTGTCGATGAGCACAATTTGCTGAAAGATATCGAGCGCCTGATTAAACGCGACATTCCCAGGGATGTGATCGAGGGTTATGAACCCGATCCTTCAATCAAGGCCGAGCCAATCCAAAGGGGACGTGGCAAGCAACAGCAGAAGGCAGCAAAGCCGGGACAAAAAAGACCAGCCGGTGATAAAAATGCATCACCATGGAGCAACCAGCGTCAATCTTCCGGGGGACGTTCATACAATCAGAATCGATCACGCAATCAGTCCCAGAACCGAACGCGACGCAATACACAGCGTGCAGCTTAAAAACAGTCACGATTTCGTATCGATTAACTCATTTTTGTCGGAATAAACAATGCTAACAACATCAAACATCACCATGCAGTTTGGCGCCAGGCCACTGTTTGAAAACGTCTCTGTTAAATTTGGCGATGGCAACCGCTATGGCCTGATCGGCGCCAATGGCTGTGGTAAATCAACCTTTATGAAAATCCTGGGCAACGACCTGGAGCCCTCCTCTGGCAATGTATCAAAAGACCCGAACGAACGTATCGGCAAGTTGAAACAGGACCAGTTTGCTTATGAAGAGTACGCTGTGATCGATACCGTCATCATGGGTCATGAAGAGCTGTGGGCCGTCAAGTCAGAGCGCGATGCGATTTACGCCAAACCAGAGATGACCGAAGCGGATGGAATTCGCGCCGGTGAGCTTGAAGCTGAATTTGCTGAAATGGATGGCTACACCGCCGAGTCTCGCGCAGGTGAGTTGTTACTGGGTGTAGGCATACCCATCGAGCAGCACAACGGCCCCATGAGCGAAGTGGCGCCCGGCTGGAAATTGCGCGTGTTGCTGGCGCAGGTGTTGTTCTCCGACCCGGATATCATGCTGCTGGACGAGCCCACCAACAACCTCGACATCAATGCCATTCGCTGGCTGGAAGGCGTTTTAAACGAACGTAACTGCACCATGGTTATCATTTCCCATGACCGCCATTTCCTCAACAGCGTCTGCACCCACATGGCTGACCTTGATTACGGTGAATTACGTGTTTATCCGGGAAATTACGATGAATACATGATCGCTTCGACACAGGTGAGCGAGCGCTTGCAGTCGGAGAATGCCAAGAAACAGGCACAGATTGCCGAGCTCAAGTCCTTTGTCAGCCGATTCTCGGCAAATGCCTCGAAATCGAAACAGGCGACTTCCCGCGCACGACAGATTGACAAAATCAAGCTGGAGGAAGTGAAGCCATCGAGCCGGCAGAACCCGTATATCCGTTTTGAACAGGACAAAAAACTGCATCGCCTGGCGCTGGAGCTGGAAGGCCTGGCCAAGAGTTTCGATCAAGAGTTATTTGCAGATCTAAGCCTGATGGTCGAAGTGGGTGAACGTATTGCCGTGATTGGCCCTAACGGTATAGGTAAATCGACATTATTGAAATGCCTGGTTGGCGACCTTGAACCTACAGCAGGTACCATCAAGTGGTCTGAAAATGCGCAGCTTGGTTACTATGCGCAGGATCACGCCGCCGATTTCGAAGAAAACAAAAACCTGTTCGACTGGATGAGCCAGTGGGGCAAACAAAGCGATGATGAGCAGGTCATCCGTGGAACCCTGGGGCGCCTGTTGTTTTCACAGGACGAAATCAAAAAATCCGTCAATGTTATTTCGGGCGGTGAACAGGGCCGCATGCTGTTTGGCAAGTTAATGTTGCAGCGTAATAATATCCTTTTAATGGACGAGCCCACCAACCACCTGGATATGGAGTCGATTGAATCTCTCAACCTGGCATTGGAGAATTATCCAGGCACGCTGATTTTCGTCAGCCATGACCGCGAATTCGTGTCTTCACTGGCTACACGCATCATCGAACTGACACCGACCGGTATCGTCGATTTCCATGGAACATATGACGACTACCTGCGCAGTCAGGACGTGGGAAACAGGTCCGCGACTGGTTTAGACATTATTCACTACAGAGGCACAGAGAAAAAATATTTTTCTGCCGCAAAAAACGCATAAATGCGCAAAGTTAAAAACATAATAAAGCTTTTTGTTTGCGCTCTTCGCGTTTTTTGCGGCAAAAGATGCTTTTAATATTTTCTCTGATCCTCTGTGCCTCTGTGGTGAATAGTGTTTTATTTTTCTCATTATGAAAAGAATCGCCATTTTTGCAGATGTGCAAAACATCTATTACACCACGCGTCAGGCCTATGGCCGCCAGTTTAATTACCGGGAGCTATGGCAACGACTTGGTGTTGAAGGCGATATTGTTTCTGCAATAGCATATGCAACACATCGCAGCGATGACAAACAACTCAAGTTTCAGGATGCACTCAAGCACATCGGTTTTACCGTCAAGCTCAAGCCCTATATTCAGCGCAGTGACGGCTCCGCCAAGGGTGACTGGGACGTGGGTATTGCAATTGATGTTATGGATATAGCAAAAGACGTTGATACCGTTGTATTGCTCTCCGGTGATGGGGACTTCGATCTGTTGCTGGAAAAAGTCAAAAATGATTATGCCGTCAGTGCTGAAGTCTATGGCGTACCGGCACTCACCGCTATTTCCCTTATTGATGCTGCCAGCATCTATCATCCTGTTGAAGAAGATTTATTACTATAAATGATGTACTCCGGATTGTACTTGTTACATCAAGGCTTCATGCTGCAAGACTATCGGAGATAGCTTTAAAAATATCTTTAGCCGCAAAAAACGCAAAGATCGCAAAAAACATTATTAGGTTTTTTAATTTTGCGCATTTTGCGTTCTTTGCGGCAGAAAAATATTCTTTCAATGTTATTCACTGTTAGCTATTCACTGCATTTAGGCCAGCTGATCATCCGCTACACGATAACGCGGATCTTCCAACACATTCACCTCCACCAGATCGCCGGCTTTCTTCAGTAATTGACGGCATTCTTCACTCAAGTGCCTGAGGTGCAAGGTCTTGCCTGCCCGGATATATCTTTCAGCCAGTGTATCGATTGCTTCAATCGCCGAGTGATCCGCAACCCTCGAGTTCTGAAATTCGATGATTACGTCATTCGGTTCGTCTTCGGGATTAAACAGTTCGAGAAAATTTTTCACAGAGCCAAAAAACAACGGACCGTTGAGTTCATGCACACGTGAGCCCTGATCATCGTCATAGGTCCTGATATTGATATGCTTGGCATGCTCCCAGGCAAACACCAGTGCCGAGACAATCACGCCCACCACAACTGCAACCGCCAGGTCCGTAAATACGGTCACAGCGGAAACCAGCACAAGGATAAATGCATCGCTTGCAGGTATTTTGCCGATGAGGCGCAGGCTCGACCATTCAAAGGTGGCAATCACAACAACAAACATCACACCCACCAGTGCCGCCATGGGTATGCGTTCGATCAGAGGTGAGGCAAACAGGATAAACATCAACAGGAACAGGGCGGCAGCAACTCCGGACATACGCTGGCGGCCGCCGGAATTCACGTTAATCATGCTCTGACCAATCATGGCACAGCCACCCATACCACCGAAAAGGCCCGTTACCGTGTTAGCAATCCCCTGCCCCATACATTCACGGTTGCCACGTCCCCGGGTATTGGTCACTTCATCGATCAGGCTGAGTGTCAGTAAGGATTCAATCAGACCGACTGCAGCGAGAATGAATGAATACGGCAGGATAATCATCAATGTTTCGAAATTAAACGGAACTGAAGGAATGTGAAAAGCAGGTAAACCGCCCTTGATACTCGCCAGGTCACCCACGGTTGTGGTTTCCAGATCCATGCCTAGCACCAGCAGGCTTACTGCAATTATTGCCGCCAGCGATGCCGGGAAAGCCCCGGTCAATTTCGGCAGAAAATGGATGATCGACATGGTGAGCAGGACCAGGCCAGCGAAAATCATCAGCGGTTCACCACTCATCCACTCCATCACACCATCGGCCGAACTAATCTGAAAGTGTTGTAGCTGTGCCAGCAGGATTACGATCGCCAGGCCATTGACGAAGCCGAGCATAACCGGGTGCGGTACGATACGGATAAACTTACCCAGCCGTAGCATTCCGGCACCCATCTGTAGCAGACCGGTCAGAACCACTGCAGCAAACAGGTACTCCACGCCATGATCAGCAACCAGGGCCACCATCACGACTGCCATGGCGCCGGTCGCACCTGAAATCATGCCCGGTCGGCCACCAAAGATCGCAGCTAGCAGGCCTACCATGAAGGCTGCATATAGTCCAACCAGTGGCTCAACCCCGGCTACAAATGCAAAGGCCACCGCTTCCGGCACCAGCGCCAGTGCAACTGTCAGACCAGACAAAATCTCGTTTTTAACGCATACGCGGCTGGCGCAACCTAGTTTGAACATAAATGACCTGAGGGAATTGAACAGCGTGAAGGCTGCGCAGTATATCAGAGAATGCTTATATTATATATGCGCATAGACCAGAACGTGGACAGCCAGGTCGTTGGCTGCAGGTGATAAATTCAAATGATCCGGCGCAAATGGCCGGACAGGCACTGATGCAGGTGTTATGACCTGCATATAATCGAGTATTACAGCCCGGGTGGATTGCCCTGTAATGCTGGTAGGTTGATGCTGGACGCTCAGAGTATTTTACAGGGCCATTGCAAAACCACCGCACGCTCAACTGAGAGTAATGCCATAAATGGCGAAGTTGATATTTACAGTTTCGCTGCTGATGCAAGCCAGAGAGCAAATGTTCAAATATAAGAAGCATTTGCTCTCTGGTACGGATTTATTTAACTGGTGCGTTTAGCTCTTTTCTTTTTGCTGGCCCTGGCTATTGCACGGTCAGCGGCATAAATGCCCTTAACATAGCCGCTGAGACTCTTCTGGCTCTGTTTCAGACCAGAGAGTTCTTCCAGCACAGCCTGACGGCTCGCAGTCGCTTTCTCCAGAGCCTTGCTGGTTGCGTTCAGCTCTGAAGTGACAGTCCTGACAGTCTTGCGCGAATCAACCGTTGAGTTCTTTTTATCGGCAGCAATGGCGCGTTTCTTCTTGCCCATTTGAGTAGCACGACGTTTTCTCAAGCGACGTGTTTCATTCAGTAACTTTTTGGATTCAGCAGACCTTGCAGTTACCGCCTTGTTTGCATTATCAAGCGCAACCTCGAGGTTATAAACTGAGGACTCGATAGATTTGGCGATAACAGAATTTTTAGTAACCGGCTTTTTATTTGTTGTGGCCATTTATTTTTTTCCGTTGTGTTGGTGAAAAAGCGAGTCTATCAGTTACACACGGTAATTTGAAATCATAAGGCTGCGTTTATGTAATATGTAAACCGGGAAACAAACAGGGCCGGTTCAACCGGCCCTGTTAAGTAACTTCAGCTGTTCAATCACTGTTTTCACGGGATATGGTGATTTTGGCTACCGGATTGCGCCAGTCATACACGTCGGGGGCCAGGTCGCCGATACCATGAATGCCTCGGTTAATGTGCACGTAACCCTCACCACCCGAGCCGGGTGACGCTCCTTCACCACCACAGGTAGGTCCGGGAATGCTGATACATAGTTCGTCATTCGGTTCGGTGCCTGCATCATAGCCCGGTGAATAATAGGTGACTGATCCATGGCGCGGTGCTTTGACACTGTCTAGCGCAATAAAACCATCGTTGGTTGGCAACATCATCGAAGCCATGCTGATGTTATGTGCACCTTGTGCTGCACTGACAGTAACCGTGACAGATTCACCCGGCCCAAGCAGTCCACCGGAATCCTGTACATCGGCAACACGTGGATCATCCTGTAAAACAGCGCTTAGCGGTGCAATATCACCACCTTCTGCAATCGCTGCGAGTTCATCACTTGCTGCTGATCCGAGTTCATACAAAGATACACCTTTACGGTGACTGGCCAGCAGTATGGGCGTGAAATTGATGGAACTCGTAATGTTGGTAATAGTAACGTGGTAAGAAGTATTGCCGTCAGCCGATACAGCTGCAGAAGACAGCAACAGGCCGCTAACAGCAGCGGCGGCAAGCGCATAACGCATAGGTGTAAACATGGGTATTCCTCCTGATTGAATTGAGTAACCGGTATTGGTTACATACTTATCTTGATAAACAAATAACGCCTATCAACGAGGAATGACTATGCGGGACTGAAATCACATACTGTTCACTAATTTATAACAAAAGTATCACATCAATAATTAATACGCTGGTGAAAAACATGTTATCCAGGTGCAGGCAGGGTGAACTGAAAAGTTGTGCCCTGGTGCAATACACTGTTCACTGACAGGCGGCTACCGTGCAGTTCCACGATACGTGATGCTATTGCAAGGCCGAGACCCAGGCCGGTGTGCGCACTTTTATCTTCTGTGTTCGCGGATTTTCTGTAGAAGCGATTGAAGATGTGAGGTATTTCTTCTTCTGCGATACCGTAACCGGTGTCCGAGACGGCAATTTTAACTTTTCCCAGCTCCGTTGATAAATGCAGGCGCACACATCCATGTTCGGGTGTATTTTTAATGGAGTTATCGATCAGGTTATCAAGTACACGCTCTATCATGCCGACATCAGCGGTCACATAGGGGACGGTTTCGTCAACATCAACCTCCAGCTGGATATTTTTTTTACTGGCACGTAAATAAAATTTCTGCGACACATCAAACGCCAGCTCGGACAGGGAAAACTGCTCTTGATGTGGTCGCACTTCGTTTGCATCCAGTTTGGCCAGCTCAAATAATTCCTCAACCATGAGAGACAGGCGTTTTGCATTCTCATGAGCGATTTTTAAATAACTTTGCCTCTCGGTCTCGGTCAGATCTGATGATTTCAGTAACAAAGTCTCCAGGTAACCACTCAGTGATGACAAAGGTGTTCGCAAATCATGTGAAACATTCGCAACCAGCTCGCGCCGCAGTGCATCCGTTTCCTGCAGGCGACACATCTGTAAATCTATACGCTGGGCCATCGCCTTGAAGGTCAAAGCCATCGCGTCAATTTCATCCCGTGGTTTTTTTTCGCTCTTTGTCACTGCGCTGTTATCATGCAAGTCACTGTCCTTGAACTGTTGCATGGACTGGCTTAAAGCACGTAGCTTGCGCATCAGGAAGAAGAACAGAACCAGTCCTGCGATAAATGCAAATACCAGTGCAGTGACTACAGCACTGGCGCTCCACTTCATGATTAAACTGCGCTGTAAAACTTCGCTAATGTGGCTGAATTTATCGCTGCCAAGGATGGCATAAATGTAACCCTGGCGGTTGCCTTCATGGTCGATCGGTGCAACTGTAAAACTGTTCTGACGTGATTCATTGCCGGGGTCATCACCCATGATCAGGCCGTGCTTTTTGCCTGATAGAAAGCTGTTAATCGGCACCAGCGAAACCTGCTTGCGTTTTACCTTGTCAGCTGACATCGAGTGTGCCATCACACGTCCCTCCGCATCGAGTAAATAAAGCTCGAGACTCGGGTTGATAATCATCGCTTTGTGGAACAGAGCGCCGAGATTGTCCTGCCGGATCTTGCCATCCTCTATAAGTACATGCTCATTCACGATGTACATGGCAAGATCACGATTCAATTGCTGGCTGACTTCCTGCTGGTACATCGGAGCGGTATACATGGCGGCAGCAAGAAATATTCCGCCGATTGAGATGAACAGAAAAAACAGCACCAGAACCAGTTTGGTGTAAAGACTGTTAAACATGTTGTTTACGACACTTGCTCTCTGAAGCGGTAGCCTACGCCCCAGACAGTTTCAATATATTGGGATTGTTGCGGATTTTTCTCGATTTTCTTGCGTAAGCGGTTGATGTGTGAGTTGACGGTATGCTCGTAGCCGCTATGGCTGTAACCCCACACATGGTCGAGCAACTGACCACGGCTATATACACGCCCCGGATTGCGTGCAAAGTACAGTAACAGATCAAACTCCTTGGCGGTAAGCTCAACAGGATTATGATCAATGAATACATTACGGCCGGATACATCTATAAGCAGTGACGCTACTTCGATTTTTTCATCGGGATTTGTCGCGCGCTGTTTTGTCGAGAGTTCGACTCTGCGTAATATAGCTTTTACACGTGCCTGTAATTCCTTTATGGAAAACGGCTTGGTCAGGTAATCATCGGCACCCAGTTCCAGACCAAGCACCCGATCCAGTTCGGACGACCTGGCAGTTAACATCAGCACCGGAATATTGACTGACTGACTGCGTAAACGACGGCATAGCTCAAGACCATCCATGCCCGGCAGCATCAGGTCCAGCACAATCAGCTGGTAATCATGATTGCTCGCCCGGTTGAGACCATCTACCCCGTTATTGACGACATCAACCTGGAAAGCAATGTCCTTGAGATTGATTTCCAGCAGATGACTGATGTCAGGATCATCCTCTACAACCAGAATATGTTTGTCGCTGGACTGAAAATGAGGTGTTGATGTGTTCATAACATGGACTGACTGCTGATATTGCTTCACTGAGTACTCCTGCTGGCCTTCCAGACCTGCAATTCTAGACCTGAAATATCACAAAAGATTCACAATCACGCAGACAGGGCCCCTGAACTTAGCCAGGGGGACAGCTATTCTGAATTACCAGGCCCCATGGTTTTCTTCATTTATTTCGATATGCCATGTGAATCAATCCCTGGGCTATCCAGCCTTTGAGCAGGACAGCGGCCCGCAGGGGCACTTCATCTTCGTTCATTAGCGTGGCCAGTTGTTCACATATCTGATAAAAACTGCCGCCCCCGCACACCTTGTCCAGCGCATGTTGTTCGTCAATTGGCATGGATCGGAAGCGGGTCACGAGTTGTTCACGCCAGATTAACCAGGAGCCAGCCTGGTTGCGCCTGGCGCTGACCGGTGTTGGCGGGTCTGCGGTTAATGCCAGCCATAATTCGGGGGTATTCCATTCAAAGTCAAGGCGATGTAGTGAGGGGTGTACGATAAATTTCAGTTCTGGCCAGGCTTCGAAAGGGATTCCAGCCATATCCTGCCCGGTAAACAGGCTGACGTCAGCGGCATTAAAAGCGAGACCCAGGGTCCATTCAAATTCGGCCAGTTCAACCAGCCAGTGCATCCCCCGGTAACCTGCGTCGTGCTGCACCCGATCAGCCATATAACTAGATAGATGCCGGCCGAAATCACGCAGATTGAAGTAGCGTGACGGATGTGCATCGATGTAGTCAGCAACCAGTGCGTTAAAGTGATCATCACCAATGGCAGTCTGTGTGGCCGGGTAATCGTTGGCTAATACCTCGCGTAAGCGTGCACGATAGGCATGGCAGTAGATGGATAACCGGATATCCGGTGCCGCACGGCCACTGACGCTGATCCAGGTGTTGGATACGGACTTGCCGGGGTTTAATATACAATCCTGAAACCTGTGTTGTACTTTAGCGAGCGGTGTCATGGGCTTGCTCAGGCGACCTGATCGCTTAACTGATGTTCAGCGATGTGGCGTACCTGGTCCAGCTCGGCGAGCAATTCGGGGAGTGGCGGGATATGGTCATCACGTTCTATCATGGTGGATACCCGGCCAAACTGCTGAACCGCGGCTGCGTACAGTTCAAATACCGGGTCGGCAATGGGCTGGTCATGGGTGTCGATAATTAAATTGTTTTCATGGGTATGACCGGCCAGATGAAACTGATAAACCCGTTCCGCCGGTATGGCATGTAAATAGGTGTAGGGATCAAAATTATGATTGTAGGCGCTGACATAAATATTGTTGATGTCGAGCAGGATCAGGCAGTCGGCACGTTCGGCGACTTCCCTTAGAAATTCCCATTCGTACATGTGTGAATCACTATAACTGACATAGCTGGAGACATTCTCCAGTAACATCTGTCGACCGATGTAATCCTGTACCTGGCTTACGCGGTCGGCGACATGCTGTATCGCTTCTTCGGTATAGGGCAATGGCATCAGGTCGTGCAGGTTGAGCCCGTTTACGCCGGTCCAGCACAGGTGGTCGGAAAACCAGGCCGGTTCCACCTGCCTGATCAGCGCCTTGAGTTGTTTCAGGTAATCGAAATCCAGCGGCTCGGTGCTGCCAATGGACATCGATACACCGTGCATCACCATGGGATAGTGCTCGCGGATGCGTGTTAAATAATCCAGTGGTTTGCCGCCATCCACCATGTAGTTTTCGGAAATAATTTCAAACCAGTCGACATCGGGTCGTTCAGCCAGTACCGTTTCATAGTGCTCTTTGCGTAATCCCAGCCCGTAACCCAGGTAGGGACGATTTTTATAATGCTCGTTTGTAATCATGAATGATCTCGCCATGCACTAATGTGAATTGGAAAGGACAGGTGCCACCATGTGCAGGCAGGCACCAGCCTTTCCAGGGGTAATTAACTGCCGCGGGTATAATTATTTCCGTGGTTTATCAACCGAACCGCCAATTTCTTCACATGCATGTTTAGACATCGATACAAAACCCTGGCCTTTGCATGAGGCATGGCCTTTACAAGCATTGGTAGCCGTTTTGCAGTCGTTATGGCCTTTACACTTGTTGACGCCAAAACAATGAACATTGGCATCGCTGCCAGCCTGTACTGCGGTGATGGGTGCAGCAGAAAATATGGCCGCCGCTGCTGTGGCCATTGCGATTTTGGTAAGTTTTCTTCTGGTAGTCATATATTACTCCTGGTAGTTAAACTGTTAGTGTCATGACTTAATGCCATGCGTCTCAGGCCCCGGTTGTTGTCAACCGACGCTGGATACATTTTTAGCCGGAAAATCTCACAGAATTATCACGCAAACATAACAATACAAAACCATGAGGCCGGATTGTCTGATTCGCTTGACTTCAAGCACTCATGAGAATCATGATGCTACTGAACTAATTATTCGATCCCTATTGAACCAGGCCCTGGTAATATATGAATGGTTTATCTAATACATCTCGACAGTTTCATTTCCCCTGGCGTGATGGCAATCGCTTTGACATCCTCGAGGACGGCTCGAATTTTTTTCCCCGTATGCTCGATGCAATCAATTCTGCCCGTGCGAACATACTGCTGGAAATGTACCTGATCGGGTCAGGTAATGTGGTGGACCGTTTCATCACGGCCTTGCTTGATGCTGCAGAACGTAATGTGCAGGTCTACCTGTTACTGGATGACTATGGTGCGATCGGGCTGAAACAGCGCGATCGTGAACGCCTTGAACACAGGAATATACATATCGCCTATTACAACAGGTTGCGCTCGCATAGCACCCTGCACAACCTCTATCGAATATTCCTGCTGCGTCAGGAGTATGTTCTGTATCGCAATCACCGCAAGCTGTTGCTGCTGGACGGCCAGACTGCATTCGTCGGTGGTGCCGGGCTAGTTGACGAGTTCGACCCGCCTGGTCATCCCGAAATGCAATGGCGCGAAACCATGATCAGGATACAGGGCCCCGTGGTAGAAGATTGGCAACGGCTGTTTACAACAACCTGGAATCAGAGCACTGCGCAAGCATTAAGCTTGCCGAAGGTGAATCCCGGTGAATATGCTGAAGCTCAACGTGGCCGCGTCACCGTCAACGATATAGAACGGTACAGCGAGTTGATGCTTTCCCTGACATACCATATTGCACATGCCAGACACCGGGTGTGGTTCGCGACCGCTTATTTCTTGCCGAGGTGGCGAATCCGGCGTGTTCTGAAACGTGCAGCAAAAGCGGGCGTCGACGTTCGCCTGCTATTGCCGGGCCCGATTACCGATCACCCCGCTGTACGCTACATCAGCCACCGTTTATACGGCCGGCTGATGAAAAACGGCGTGCGAATATTTGAATATCAGCCACGTTTCCTGCACGCCAAGAGCGTGCTCTGCGATGACTGGGTAGCGATAGGTTCAAGCAATTTCGACCGCTGGAACCTGCGCTGGAACCTGGAAGCAAACCAGGAAATAAAAGACCAGGGCCTGGCAAGACAGGTCAGGGAAATGTTCGAACAGGATTTTTCAAACAGCGTCGAATACAGCTACGAGCAATGGTATCGACGCAGCTGGTTCAAGCGCCTGCTGCAGTGGTTCTGGAAACAGGTTGAAATACTGTCACAAAAGATTGGGCGTTAGTCGGCGATACAGTCGTCGGTTTGACTTAACTTTCCCCGAACGTCTTTAACCCGGTAGCTATTAGGCCACAGCCACCATCAGATTCCGCAGCATTGTCAGTATCTACCTTGAATCCTTCGGGCATAAATAACGCCAGTGATTGACTGGAAAAAACCAGAATAAAGGTTGCTAGCAAGCATCTAATTAAATCCATCTCCAGCTCCATTTTTCGTACCATTAATAAAACTTAGCAAAATGCGTACCAGAATTATTATTCCTTTAGTATCAGACAGATAAAATATCAGTCTTGAATCGTTTGTAAATATTGCCGACGTCTGTTCTGCTGTCATATGCGGATCAAAGCCCGTGATGTCGGTAGTTTCGGCGATTTTTTGAAAATCACGCCCTACTGTAAATTAATCTGACATCTACTCGAAGGTCAGCAACGCTCTGTTAACGGATATCACTGAATCTGGAAGTTGCGGCTTTTCAGTGAGTACTGTAGCCGGGATGTAACGAAGTGACTAAATTCGAATGGATTCGCAAATTCATCAGGAATGAATTTGATCAGCTTCAGCTGGCCCGAAGGGGTAAATACCAGGGAAGGTATTTGTAATTTGAGCAGCCTCTGGCTACCCGTAGTAACGGCTTCAGTTGTGAACAGCATTATTCACTGTTCACTATTGACTGTCTTACAACATATATAATCACCAAATGACACACCTCTCCACGTCACTGATAACCCTGACGCTTGCACATCGCCGGCTCGTCATCGCGGTTTCAGTCACCCTGTTCCTGATCAGCAGCCTGGGACTGGCCCGGCTCACCATCGACAGTGATCTCAGGGTGTTTTTCAGCAAGGATAATCCGCAGTTGCTGCAACTGGAGGCCGTCGAGAAAACCTACCTGAAGAATGAAAACATCCTGATGGTCATCGCACCGAAAGACAACCAGATTTTCAGCCGGGAGGTATTGAAAGTCATCCAGCAGTTGACCGCTGCACTGTGGCAGACGCCTGCATCCAGCCGGGTCGATTCCATAACCAATTTCCAGCATACCCGGGCTGAGGGTGACGACCTGATCGTCGAAGACCTGTTCGATGACATTGATGCCCTGTCACAATCGGATATCGAACAGCGAAAAAGCATCGCACTGCATGAGCCGATTCTGCTAGACCGCACCATTTCTCGAGACGGCGCCGTCAGCAACATCATCGTCAATATCAACTTCGTTGAAAAAAATTCTGAAATCATCAGCGCCATTTCGGCACATGCCCGCAAGCTGCGCGATGAGTACAGCAGCAGATACCCTCATATCGAATTCTATTTAACCGGCAGCGTGATGTTCGACACTGCTTTTTCCGAGGTTGGACAGAAAGACATGACCACGCTGGTGCCGTTGATGCTGCTGGTGCTGGTGGTCACGGTCGGCCTGATATTCCGTACCTTCATCGCCACACTGGTAACCTTGTGCATTATCATCATGGCTACCGGAACTGCGATGGGACTTGCCGGCTGGCTCGGTATTGCCATTAACCCGGCATCAGCCAGCGCACCCACCATTATCCTCACCCTGGCTGTGGCCGACAGCGTGCATATCCTGTTCATCATGTATCGCTTGATGAACCAGGGCAAGAACCGGCATGAAGCCATCATCGAATCGATCGAATTCAACCTGCAGGCAGTATTCCTTACCAGCCTCACCACAGTGGTTGGTTTCCTGACGATGAACTTCTCCGATGCACCGCCTTTCCATAACCTGGGAAACATCGTCGCCATCGGCATCACGGCTGCATTTTTCTATTCCATATTCTTTCTTCCGGCCCTGGTTTACGTATTGCCGGTAACATTACATGTAAAACGCTATCCCCGGCAGTTCAGTATCATGGAAACCATTGCCAGGCTGGTCATTCAGCATAAAACAACGATTTTACTGGTAACACTCTGCCTGGCTGTTGTTTCCGCCATCAGCGCTGCGCAAAATCGCTTGAATGACAACTGGATCAACTATTTCACCGAAAACGTACCGGTACGCGTTGCCACCGATGTGCTGGAACAGCGCATCAGCGGGGCGGATTTTCTCGAATACAATATCAGCGCAGGTAAACCACAGGGCATCAATGACCCCGAATTTCTCGCCTACCTGGACAGCTTCGTGCAATGGTTGCGCGCACACCCGCAGGTGGAACAGGTAACCAGCATCACCGATGTCATGAAAAAGCTGAACCGGGTCATGCACGATGACGATAACACCTGGTATCGATTGCCGGAACAGCACGACCTGGCAGCACAGTACCTGCTGCTGTATGAAATGTCACTGCCTTACGGGCTGGACCTGAACAACATCATCAATGTCGACAAGTCGGCGACGCGACTCATTGTTACCACGAAGAACCTCGGAACGCGTGCACTGAGTGACCTCGACCTGCAGGCCCAGGTATGGCTCAGGCAAAATGCACCGGGCTACATGTTCTCGCAGGGTACCGGCATTTCAATCGTGTTTGCCTATCTTTCCAAGCGCAACATCATCAACATGCTCAGTGCGGCATTCGGTGCTTTACTGGCCATCTCCGCCATTCTCATCATTGCACTGAAACGTCTCGATATTGGCCTGATCAGCCTGCTGCCCAATATCATCCCCGCCACCGTGCATCGTCGTCGATGACAGCGTTCATTTCATCAGCAAATACCTCAGGGCCAGAACCGGCTACAACATGAACCAGACAGAGGCCATTCAACATGCGTTCATCACCGTCGGTCCGGCAATGTGGACCACAACAGTCGCACTGGTCGCCGGCTTCATGGTGCTGATGTTGTCGGACTACAAAATGAGTGCGGACATGGGCCTGCTGTCAGCTATCACCATCAGCATAGCACTGGCAATGGATTTTCTGTTGCTGCCGGCGATACTGCTGGTAGCAGACAAAAGATGACTGACAAGCAAATGAACCAGTCAGCGTATGTTCTGGTGTTCGAGATTAACGTTTGCCTTATTTCAGGGGCTCGGATTGGAATGCTCGGCGTGAATTGCCTCGATTCCTTCCAGTACCTCGGCAGACAGCGTCACATTGATACTGTCGATATTGTTCCTTAGTTGCTCCATGGTGGTGGCGCCAATGATCGTACTGGTGAGGAAGGGCCGGCTATTCGCATAAGCCAGGGCCATTTGTGCCGGATCCAGACGGTGCTGCTGCGCTAATGCGACATACTTTCCCGTTGCTGTGATCGCGGCGGCACTGCTGTAGCGCGTGTAATCCGGAAACAGGCTCAGGCGTGCACCCTGCGGCCTGGCGCCGGCCAGGTATTTACCCGAGAGTACCCCGAAGCCCAGCGGTGAATAAGCAAGTAGTCCGACCTTTTCACGCCAGGAAACCTCTGCCAGGCCGATTTCATAGGTACGGTTGAGCAGGCAGTATGGATTCTGCACGCTGACAACACGCGGCAAACCGGCCTGTTCGGCACATTGCAGAAACTGCATCACACCCCAGGGGGTTTCATTCGACAGGCCGATATGCCGTATCTTGCCTGCCTTTACCTGCTCTGCGAGGGCCTCAAGGGTTTCCATGATTGGTGTCATCTGTTCTTGCACTGGTGACTCGAAGCCGAGTTTGCCAAAGATGTTGGCTTCACGCTGCGGCCAGTGCAATTGATACAGGTCGAGATAATCGGTCTGCAACCGGTGCAGGCTGGCATCCAGGGCCGCGCTAATATCGATCCGGTCAAATCGTGTCCTGCCATTGCGTATGTGTGGTATCCACTCTTCCCCCGGCCCGGCAATTTTACTGGCTAACACGACCTGCTCACGCTTGCCGCGTGCCTTTAACCAGGCACCGATGATTTCTTCCGTGCGGCCATAGGTCTCGGTCCTTGGCGGGATGGCATAGAGTTCTGCAGTATCGAAGAAGTTTACTCCCTGTGACAAGGCATAATCCATTTGCTCGAACGCCTGCTCGGCTGTGTTCTGTTGACCCCAGGTCATGCTGCCGAGGCAAACCACACTAACGTCGATGTCGGTATGACCAAGTTTGCGGTATTCCATGGTATAGCCAGCTGTTGTTTATAAGTATGTTAATCATAACCGGTACGATTATAAGGATCCACCGCCATAATTCTCAGTCGTCTGTTTTAATTATTCATCAAAGCTATCGTCTGACTCTGCTCGTTTCAGAAACTTGATGATAATCAATGTCCATGTTGCGCATGTGTGATAATCATTAAGCAAAGGAGTTAGATATGAATAAGCTAAACTTGAGAATTATCAGATGGCTGCTATGTCTGCTGGCAGTCATGTTATTGAATGCCTGTGCCGATAATGTGATCAGCATCGAGTCAGAAGACAGTGTTACATTTACAACGCTTGAAACATCATTCCCGGTAAACAGTGAGGAAACCCTGAAGATAAAACTGCGTGGCTCCAGAACCAGTGGAGACTATAGCCAGACAGTACCCGATGGAAAGATGATTCTGATCGAGGATATTCAAATTCAAGGGCCCACCGAGGTAAATGGAAGCACCGATCTTACGTATGCATCGGTCAGTATTGGTACTGATGGCGTGTTTAATAATCCTGCGATGGCGTCAAAATTACGTGGCCTGATGTATGTCGGCGTCGCACAGACCAACATGGATCTCACATTGATACATGAAGGTACTACTTATACAAGCAATGACAGAACAACTGAACTGTACATGCAGGTTGGCATGGATTACGAGATCGTGCCATCTTTATATGGTGGAGGCACCTGGGCATTCAGCCTTGGACCTGATTTGACGGGCATTAGTGAATTTGACCTGAAACTCAACTACGCACTCTTCAAGCATCTGGAAATAATGGGTGGTTACCGCTGGTTAAAATATAACTATTATGTAGAAGAGGATGAATCTATCATCCATGTAAATTTCAAAGGACCGTTTATTGGAATCAATGTGCCTTTCTGACGCGCCTGAAGTAAGCAAAATGTATTACCCGGATATTTGTTTTATCGTATCAAACCCGGAGAATCAGCTTCCAGCGACCTGTGGTTACATTGTTATTTCCAGAAAGCTATCAGTTTAAACGATCCTGAATTTTCCGCCTGTATGCCTTGCTGTAGCTGTCTGGTAGTGCATAGTACACGGGTATATTGATAACAGCGGTCGCCAATAGAATGCCAACTGCATTAATCCCCTGTACTGTTGCCATTAATGTCGCAGTTGCAACCGTTGCAGCAGCCATGAATATAAACCTGCCGCGTGTTTGCTCCAGGTACAACATTTCATATCTCCTTAACTATATGTTGGATACGACCCCATCGTACCTCTGGACAGAGACTTTCTCTTGACTCAATGCGCCAATCGTTTGCTGTTGTGACAACTGTTAGATGGAACAGGTAATCACCTGAATACACCTGCTTAGTGATTAATTCGACGTTGCCGGAGTGTTTTGTGATCCACAGGACCGGAGTCTCCGATTAAATGCCACCCTGAACTGGTCAATCGAACTGAACTTCAGGATCTTCCCTCCCGGCGGGAGAAGGCAGGGACCAGGGGGCGATTGACTGATCGATTTGACTTGTATATCGGAGTGAATCAATGTCATCATCCACAACAAACGAAGTTCCTTATCGGCGAAAGCTTTACCTATGAGTCATCCACCAAAACAAATCCATGGAGTCTGACCGTATGGTTTGTTGTTAAGCCAGTGATGACCGCCAACCAGTACTAAACCACGTGACCACAACATCCTTCTCATCACTACCCTTATCAGCTGAGCTTTTAGCCAATATTCAGTCAATGGAATATGAGGCAATGACGCCGATACAGGCACAGAGCATGCCTGCTATCCTGGAAGGTAAAGATTTACTGGCGCAGGCAAAAACCGGCAGTGGTAAAACTGCGGCATTTGCCATCGGCATACTGCACAAACTAAAGGCAAATAATTACCGGACACAGGCACTGGTGCTGTGCCCTACGCGAGAACTGGCTGAACAGGTAAGCAAGGAAATTCGGCGTCTTGCGCGTGCGATACCCAATACCAACATTCTCAGCTTGTGCGGCGGCAAACCGATAGGTCCGCAACTGGCCTCACTGGAGCGCAATCCGCATGTCATCGTAGGCACACCGGGGCGGATATTAAAGCATCTGCAAAAAGGTAGTTTAAAACTGGATGGATTAAAAATTCTGGTTCTGGATGAAGCCGACCGCATGCTGGATATGGGTTTTCATGAAGACATTATGCGTATTATTGATATAACGCCACGTCAAAGACAAACCCTGTTATTTTCTGCCACCTACCCTGATGAAATAAGGGATGTGAGTGGCGCCATTCAGAGCAATCCTGTCAATATTCGCGTCGAAAGTCTGCATGACAATAAAATAATAAAGCAGATTTTCTACGAAATACAAAAAGGCGAGCGAACAAAAACGCTGGTTGCCCTGCTGCAACATTATCGGCCCGAGTCCTGCCTGGTGTTTTGTAATCGAAAACAACAATGCCAGGAACTGGCAGAAGCTTTATGGCAACAGGGTTTCCATGCGCTGGCCCTGCACGGCGATCTTGAACAAAAAGAACGTGACCAGGTGCTGGTGCAGTTCGCGAATAAAAGCAGTTCTATTCTTGTGGCAACCGATGTGGCTGCACGTGGACTGGATATCAAGGATTTACAGGCCGTAGTCAACTTCGAGTTATCACCGGATCCGCAAGTACATATTCACCGCATCGGGCGCACCGGGCGTGCGGGAAATGAAGGCATGGCCCTGAGCATGTTCATGGCCTCTGAGGCAGCAAAGGTCAATGCAATAGAAGAATATCAAAATAGCCCTGTTAGAATCGATAAAACAACTTCACTAATGACCCGTGACAATTTCAGGCTTAGTCCACCGATGGTAACACTGTGTATTAATGGCGGGCGTAAAGACAAGGTTCGCGCTGGTGATATATTAGGTGCGTTAACTTCAAACACCAATCTGCCGGGTAAACAAATCGGCAAAATTGATATTTTCGATAACCTTGCTTACGTGGCCGTGGAGCGTTCTATTGCCAAACAGGCATTGAAAATTTTATCAGAAGGTAAAGTCAAAGGGCGCAAGTTCAGAGTAAGAAAACTGCGATAAGCCTTTGCCTGGTTGGTGAACGATGAAAGACCACACACCGCTCCTAAACCTTGTTTACTGATGTTATCAATGGATATTACTTTAATGCGACATCTACCAATGGTGGTATTTCGCGTGTTAAATCAGCCATAGTGAATTCATCGGTTTGCATGCGTTGCTGATAAATCATCGAGTAGACCAGAACAGTTGCCACATACTCGCGGGTTTCTTGAAACGGAATGGTCTCAATCCAGATGTCCGCCGGGATCGACTCACTCGGCAGCCATTTTTTCACCCTGTTAGGTCCGGCATTGTAGGCTGCAAGTGCAAGCGCATAATGGCCGTTGAACTGATTCAGTAGTTTTTGATAATAATACGACCCGTATTTTAAATTCTTCACAGGGTCGTACAGGCTGTTTTTACCTGACCAGCGTTCATTAAGGTCCTTGGCAATCTGCTTGCCTGTTTGAGGCATAATCTGCATCAGTCCGCGTGCACCTGAAGGCGAGCGTGCATCCTTGTTGAATGCGCTTTCGCGGCGGATCAGGCCATACAGTATGACGGGATTAAGATCCTGTAATTCCGCGTTCTGCTGAATTTTATCGGAATAACTGAGCGGGAAACGCAGTTCAATGTCATCCCAGTATTTCACCTTGGCGATAGTGAATATTGCAACTTCATCCCATTGCCATTGTTGTGCCAGTTTTGCTGCGGCAGGATATTTACTTTTATCTAACTGCCGTAGTGCGTGCCACCACTGCAGCTTGGCATCATTCTCTCTATCAAGCAGCATGAGCTCGTGAGCAGCAAGGAATTCCTTGTGATTTTTAATGTCAGCAATTTCCTCTGCGGTTACGTCCAGCGGGTTATGTGCCAACTGATACTCGCGGTTTAACCTGTCAGCTGCGAGATAACCGTAAAAGTCACGCTTGGTTGAAAGCTCGCTTAACAGTTCGTGTGCCTGTATGGGCCTGCCGGTTTCCTGGTAGGCGCGAGCAAGCCAGTATTGCCATTTTTCAAGCGCCTGGTTTTCAGTGTCCAGATCTTTAATTGCGGTGATAACGCGCGGCCAGTCTTGCTCGTATAAGGCGACCCTGATCCGCGATGCTTTACTCTTATGGTCAGATGCATTCAAGCGTGCCAGTCTGTCATAGGCATCCGAGTCGTTTTTATAGGCCAGCTTTAATGCCAGGCGCTTTTCCAGCTTGTCTGAATCCTGATTGCTGATATCAAAACGCTGTTTGTTGTTATCCCATAAATCAATGGCCTGATAGATGTCTTTACGTGCAAGCCGGTCAATTGCATGGGTAAACATTAATGGTGCCTGTGCTGTTTCCGGGCGGCTTAACAACTCGGGTATGTAGCGTTCAGGTTTACTGTGAAGATTCAGCCATAAATCTGCGCTTTGCTGATCACCCGCTGTCATGAGTGTTTTTACATATTTCGCCAGGCTGGTTTTATTGTTTTCCATAGCTGCAATAAAACGTTGCCAGAACAGTTCCTGGTTAAAGGCGCCGGATTTTTTTAACTGTGTAAATAATGGATCACAGGCTTTGGGTTGCGAATAACCGGCTGCCCAGAGCTTTTTCGCGCCCTCAAGCGCCGCCTGCTTATCGCCGGTTTCGAATTGTGCCCGGTGGTAATAGCAGTTCAGGCTCTTGTCGCTGGTAGTGCTGTAGTATTGCAAAAAGGTCTGCCACTGTGCTTTGTTTGCCAGGTGATATAACCACTTGCGTTTCAGTGTACTGGCGTAACGTGAGGATTCATGGTATTCTTCCAGCTGATCTGCAAGCTGAAAATATCTGGCATCTTTACCACTGCTCAGCGCTTTTTCAGCCTGAAGAAACAGCTCTCTCAGGTCGGCCAGTTCCTCATCGGTAAACTGTTTTTCTTCTGTCGTTTCGGTGACAGGCTGAGTGCTTTCGTCTTCTGAGCGCTGAAGATTGTCTTCGGCGTTATCATTGCGCACGATGTTGCCTGTACGCAGGTTATCTTCAGTCTCCGACAGCATAGATAATTGCATTGGCACAGCAGAGACAGTCGCCGTATCATCATCTGCATGCTCATTCTTGCTTAATATAGCCGTAGACCGAAGCAGGCATGCCAATAAAAATATCAGCAGAAAAAGGTGGTTTTTTATCATTATTATTGTTAGCTCCTTGTGGACTACAGGTCACTTATTGTACTGACCACCCGGCGAAGGGTTGTTCGTTTAGACTCAATTTCTATCTAGCCCTGAGTCACGATTCTTGTTATTGAATGACCTATTAAATAGTAATATATATTCAGCACAAATCAATGCAATTGGTTGTTTTTAACCAGTATTTTTCAGACAGAATTAAAGGGCAATTAATTCAATAAATACAATGACTTGGCGATTTTTTCTACTGGAATACGTTCATTCTCAAGCATAACATTTTGTCGGCCACGTCTGTTGTTGTCAATTGCCCGTAGCAATGCTCCTGCAATTTACTGTTTTAAGCCTTCTATTCCCGGATTAAGTCGAGCTAATCCGGCTCCGTTGTTTGAGAAAAAATTGAGAAAGTAACGTTCATAGTGAGCCCTTCGGAAACTCAGGAGAGCCTTGTCGAACCATCGTCTTTAGCCTGTCCAGGATTAATCGGGATATACCCTGAACCCGAGTCTATATAGAATCACACGGATCAATCCAGACTTTAATGGAAACACCGGATATGAGCCGAGCCACCCAGATACCCACCCCACTGATTATATACATGCTCATGCTGCTACTCATACCCGGTAGTGATGCCGGATCTGCAGACCAGCAAGTTATCACCGATGATGGCCGCGAAGTCTTACTCAAGGGGGACGGCAGCTGGGTTTTCAGGTCGACCGATCGCTTCGCCAATACTGAAGATGGGCAACGTGTACAGCTGAAACAGGATGGAAGCTGGCAATACGTGGGCAATGCCCCAATGGCTACTGAGGAGCATGTCAGAACTACGCTTCTGGACATCAGGCTGCAAAAAGTTGTCATTGAAAGGCATGAAAAGAAGGTGCAAAAAAACATACGAGTGAGAACACAGACCGTGTTCTACATGAATCTTGGCTTATCCCCCCTGGCAAAAAACAATATCAGTATCACAAAAAATGATATGGCCCATATCGAGGTCAACGATAACAATGGCAGGAATTATCCTGTGATATCAATCCATCCAGCCCCCGTTGTATTAGAGCCCGGCTCGGATACAACAATGGTGATACGCGCTGACAGATCACCACTGTGGCTGGATGATGTTAAATCTATGTCGGTTATTTTCAAGCCGGAAATCTATGGCATTCAACAGCCGGTCACATTAAGCCGGGATGCCGATGATTTTGAGGAAAAGAAAGTGGCCGGTTTTGAGTAGAACAGCTTATTTAAAATGCCTCTGCTGCTCCATTGCGCAGCTGACACGAGACTTAAGTATTGAATTTCCGTGATTACACACGATATATTTCTATAAGCGAGGTATTATCCTGCTTCGAATCAACAGGAGCTGTTAGTGGAATTCAGAGATTACTACGAGATCATGGGTGTTGATCGGAATGCCACCCAGGATGAGATTAAACGTGCCTATCGCAAGCTGGCTCGCAAATATCACCCGGATATCAACAAAGATACCGATGCGGAAGAGAAATTCAAGGAAATGGGAGAAGCTTACGAGGTGCTGAAGGACCCGGAAAAGCGTGCTGCCTACGATCAGCTTGGGCAAAGCTACAAGAGTGGCCAGGACTTTACACCGCCACCTGGCTGGGATGCAGGCTTTGAATTCTCCGGTGGTGGCTTTGAGGGCGCGGCGGGTTCCGCTGCATTCAGTGATTTCTTTGAAACCCTGTTCGGCCAGGGCGGCTTTGCCGCTGGCCGCGGTCAGGCCGGCGGTTTTCACGCACGAGGACAGAACCACCATGCGAAAATCCTGATCGACCTTGAAGATGCCATTCATGGGGCCACCCGTACCATCACTCTACAGGTGCCTGAAGTCGACCTGCAGGGCCATGTTCAGACACGCACCCGGACCCTGAACGTCAATATTCCCAAAGGCGTTAAACAGGGTCAGCAAATTCGACTCGCCGGACAGGGGGCGCCTGGCGTGGGCCAGGGTGGTAAAGGCGATTTATACCTTGAAATCGAGTTCAGACCACACAGCTTCTATCATGTCGAAGGCCACGATATTTATCTTGATCTGCCGGTAACACCCTGGGAAGCAGCTCTCGGTGGCACGGTTAAAGTACCCACACCCAGCGGCATCGTCGAAATGAAAATTCCGCCAGGTTCCGCTTCTGGTAAAAAAATGCGCCTGAAAGGCCGCGGCATTCCAGCAAAGACGGCCGGTGATTTTTACGTCGTACTGAAAATCAGTTTGCCGGAAGCAAACAGTGACAAGGCGAAGGCGCTTTACCAGCAAATGCAAAGCGAACTCAATTTCAATCCACGCCAGAAGCTGGGGGTATAAACATGCCAACGACACCAAAACAGACCCTGACCGGATTGATTCTGGACGAAGACTGCCTGTTTACCCTGGATGAGATCAGTCATGCCTGTTCAGTGCGTACGGAATACATCATCGAACTGGTCGATGAGGGCATCGTAGAACCCATGGGGCAGCAGCACGAACAGCAGCAGTGGTCTTTTTCCGGTAAAAGCCTGTTACGTGCACGCAAAGCCCGACGATTACAGCAGGACCTGGGCATCAACCTCGCCGGTGCTGCAGTGGTGCTGGATATGATGGAAGAAATCGAACGCCTCAGAGAGCGGTTGAGGCGGTTGGGTTGAAATATCATGAAGACAGATCCTGAAGCGTTGATTAATGCTGTCATACCATGCTTGACTGCCCGGCTTCTACATCCCGGATTCAACCAGTTTGCATACTGCCTCTGCTCAAATCCACACGTAATTAAACAGACAAGAAATGGCTAGCATCCTGATAATGTATTCAACGACAGATGGCCACACACTGGAAATCTGCCAATACCTGAAGCAGGTCATTGAACGCAATGACAACCGTGTAACATTACAATCGATGGATGATGTATCGAATGTGGACATGAAACCATTCGATAAAGTTGTTCTGGGTGCGAGCATTCGCTACGGGAAGCACAGCAAGCAGGTATACGAACACATAAAAAGAAACGAACAGATTCTGGATAGTAAGCCGAATGCTTTTTTCTCGGTTAATGTTGTCGCGCGCAAACCGGGAAAGAATCAACCGGGAACAAATCCTTATTTAAAGAAGTTCCTCAAACAAATTTCCTGGCAACCAAAAGAACTGGCGGTGTTTGCAGGCAAACTGGATTACCCGAGATATAGCTACTGGGACAGGCAGATTATCAGGTTCATAATGTGGATGACCAAGGGCCCTACCGACCCGGAAACCGTCATTGACTTCACCGACTGGAAACAGGTTGAGTCTTTCGGCCAGCTGATCAGCGATATGTGAATATAGCGCGGTGATCAAGAATTAACTGGCGAGGATGAAATATAAGTCCACAGATGAACGCAGATAAACACAGATAAACACAGATAAGAACTATATTGTCGGCAAATAACGCTAATATGTACTAGTTTCGACTTAATCTGACAGCCAGTGTCAGATTAACTCATACTCAGACTATGATTTTTTGCAAGTACTGCCGGGATTGTCTA
>WOR8_10003461_pt1 | contig 26981 bp, 22 predicted proteins | sample DeeMarSeWOR38_10_FD_19890 | JGI IMG/M metagenome (IMG submission 19890) | reverse complement strand
GTTGCGCCCGCCGATAATCGTGACCTGGTTGTCGACCGTGAAGGACTTGTTGTGCATGCGGCGGTTTATTCGCCCGAAGCCGGTCAGGGCGCTCCGGACCCTGCCAGCAGCACCGCGATGGAACGGGTTGAATATCCGAATCTCGAAGTTGGGGTGTGAATGCAGGGCAGCCATCCCGACGTCATAACCGGACGTGAACATGTCATCGAGCAGCAGGCGCACGCGAACGCCACGATCGGCTGCCTTCAGCAGCTCGTAAATGAAAACCCGGCCGACGATATCGTTCTTGATCAGGTAATACTGCACGTCGATGCTCTTCTCGGCTCGATCCGCCAGCAGAAGGCGAGCTGTCAGTGCATCGACGCCATCGTTCATCGGGTAAAAGCCGGACTGATCCGGCGGATGCTGCGCCACATCGGGTTCGATCTGCTTCGCGAGAGAGGTGCCTGACGTGTCGGGCAGGAAATACGACTCGGTTCTCGGGTAGTCGTAGTCGATCGTTGCGCAGCCGGCCGCGGACAGCAGGATAAGGGTGGTTGCGGTGATGCGAAGTAATCGGTTCATTCTCTGGTCACTCTTGCGCCGCGGGGTTGCCGATAACCAGCGTCGGCAACTGGCCTTGCAGCTCCTTCAGCGCCTGCTCCGACATCTGCTTGCATGCATCGCCGGACTTCGACAGCCTGTCCCACAGCCCTTTTGCCAGCAATGATAACCCACCCGTTGCGACCGCTGCTCCTCCGGTGATGAGGACACCGGTTTCGTCGACCGCCAGCTCCGGCGACGACAATGTTCCGACTACCTGGAGATAGGGATTTATCAGTTCGGCAGCGCTGAAACTCACGATCTTGCGTGGCGTCGATCGTACACCAATGCGAATCTTCTCCGACTTCAGGTTTACCGACCCCTGTATCACGAACCGTATCTTGTCGGTACTCGCGAAGATGCTCGGCGCCCCGGTTACCATTCCGTCGACGACAGACAGCGGCACGATGATGCATTCGAAGTCCGTATAGTCATCCGTCTTCCTGAACGGATTAATCGTATTCAGGGTCTCTTCCAGCATATCGCCGTAGATCGCCTTTATGTATTCGTTGCTCTCGAAGCGGCCACCGCGGGTGTCAACGTAGACGACACCGTTCATGTTGCCCGCCATGCTGCGAAGGTCGTTGCCGGTCGTGCGAAGCCCGATATCGAAGTCGCCCTTCATCGCGAGATCCAGATCTGCGTGTGTGAGACCGAAGCCGAGCGTTCGCGCGACGAGGTCAAGCGAGGCGGTCCCGATTTCCGTTGACGCGTCGTAATAGGCCTTCGCCAGTAGTTCGCCGGATCGGGCTTTGAATCGTGCTGTCGATATGTCGAGCCGTCCGTCCCGCAGGCCCGCATCCAGCTCGATATCTTTCAGGAACAGGGCCCGCCGCTGCAACTCGCCGACGTCGATATTGAGCGACCCGCTCAGCTTCCTGAGCGCCTCGACCGGCATGGCGATATCCGGTATCAGGCGGCCGTCTTCGAACTCGGGTTCCGCAACCGGCTCCGCGTCCTCGAGAAACGGGCGGAACACCAGTCGGTCGGAATGCACGTCGATGTCGATTTCGGGGATGTCGCCTTTGCGCACCAGCACCTTGCCGTGTATGTCGCTGTCACCGATACGTACATCGAGTTTCTCGGCGGTCAGCAGGCCATCACCGCCGCTAACGTGTGCCGCGACAGAGAAAGCCTGATCCTGGAACCTGCGTCCGTCGATTGTTCCGAGCGAGGCCAGGGACGGTATGTTCAGCGCAAATTCAAACTCGGTGGCTGCCCTCGCATCCTCGAACTCGAGGTCGCCCGCTGCGATCACCGTGGCGTCACCAATGGCCGCGTCCAGGTCGTCGAACGTCCAGTGCGGCCCGCGTAACTTTCCCCTGGCGGTAATCGAGAACGGCTGCTCGAATGCCTCGAACGATCCGGTCCCGCGAAGAAAGCTGCGAACGTCAAGTCCATTAGCCGCCACATCGAAATCGAGATACTGCTGTGGCGTGTCAATACCGATGGTCATGTCGAGGCGCGCATCTCCTGCCGCCCGACCCAGCCTGACCTTGCTCAATTCCACCAGGTCTCCCCTGAAGACCACCTTGCCCTGCAGCTCGAAGGGACCGGGCCGGACCTCGAGGGCACTGATCGACTCCACGAGCTCCTCGAGTTTTGCTCCGCGCACTGCGACATCAAACCAGGAACCGGCAATCATCTCCTCCGGTACCAGCAGGCCCTCGCCGGTGATGCTTGTCGTGCCAAGCGATCCGTTTATGCCAGTGAGGCGAAAACCGTCATCCTGGACGCGCAGTCTGCCGCTGATATCGTATGGCAGCGCCGGCACCCCTGTCGCTTCGGCAAACATGGCCACCAGTTGCGCGAGATCACCACCGGCGGCTTTGACCGCGACGTCCGTGCCCCTGATACCGGATCGGAGCGCTACAAGTCCGTCGACCTGTGCCGAGTCGCCATCGATAACCAGGGAAACAGGGCCTTTGGTGCGAATACCGGCTTCCGTGTACTTCGCCGTGCCGGCAATCTCGGCGGGTTTGTCCGGCATATCGTCGACGCCATAGGCGCCGGCCAGCTTCGCGAGGCTTTCCGTTCTGACCCGAACGTTTAGCTCCGTGCCCAGCAACGTATCCGGGTCACCGATGCTGCCGTCAGCCTGCAACTCGCCGAGCGAAGTAGTCGTGACAAGCTCCAGCACCTCGACCCCGTCGTCACGTACATCGATTGTGAGGCCCAGCGAAAACGGGCCGGTGGCTGCGCCGGGCATCCCCGTGACAAAGCGGAAGCGCTCGATAACGGGCCCCTCGATCTGCAGGCTGATCACGGCGTCATCGATGCTCGGAAATCGCGGGAATCGTGCTTTACCCTCTATGCGTGCATCTGCGAACACCATCGTCGCTTCCCTGACATCGAACCGGCCATCCTCCATTTCACCATCGAACTTGAGCATGAAGGGGGACTCGCGAACCTGGTGTATGCCAGCCAGACGCAGCACCCGGCCGAGATCGGGCCCCGAGGCGTTCGCCTGAAATTTCAGCCGCTGCAAGGACTGCAGGTCGGCGACTTCGCCGATGACATCGATCTCGGTGAGCCCGAGGTTGCCCTCTACCTTGAGGATGAGCGGGCCGTCCGCGACGGGTTCCAGCGTACCGGATAGCCGGATGTCACCCTCGCCCTCCTCGCCCAGCCCGAGCATGCGCGTCAGGTCGTCGACGTCTGGCCCGAATGCCGTAAATTCGAACGCCGGCCGCTTCAGGTCGGCAACATCATCGATGCGCCCCCGAACAGAGAGTTCGAACGTGTCGAGTGTCGCGCCGAAATCGAAGCCGAAGTCCTTGCCCGCGACCAGCGCATCCCAGGTGCCTAACTCGCCGTTCACAATCACCGGTCTGCCGTCGAGCTCGGCGTGCACCCCGACGTCCAGATAACCGTCGTCCCGATACGCCTGATCGAAACGATCGACCTGCAGATTCAGTGGCCGATCGCGCTCGGCACTTTCGAGCCGCACATGCAGGTTGTCGATGTCGATCTCACCGAACAACACGTCCGGCCCCGACTCGTCGTCCTCCTCTTCGATCGGCAACTCCCAGTTCGGTGCCCGGTCACCGGGATTGAGCAGTAGTACCCTGGAATCGTCCAGGTCGAGGAGCTCGATGAGGATCGGCCCGTTGAAAAGCGACCACAGGTCGAATCGCACCTCCGCCCTGCGCACCGTGACCATGTCGTCGGTACCGGCCCAGTCGGCGTTCGCGAGGCGGACGTCTTCGGCAATGATGGTCGTGTGCCGCGCCAGGTCGAGATGGAATTCGCCGCGAATTTCGAACGGGCGGCCGAGTTCGTCCGATACCAGTCGCTCGACCTGCGGCTTGAATACGCCGAGATCAGCCGTCCACAGCCAGCTGAGGGCGAGCACGATCAGCGCGAGCGTGCTGAACGTGGTCCAGAATGCGATACGTCGCCAGCGCATGGTTATTATTGTCCGCGCCGCAAAGACCCTATGCTATCAGAAGGGATACCTATCAGGTGCCGATGATCTGCCGCGCCCAGCGCACGACCTCGCGCACCCGCGGCGAGGCGAGGTCGTGAGCTTCGTCGAAACTGACCCAGCGCCATTCATGGTGCTCGGGCTCGCCGGTGTCCGGTGAAGGTCCCAGCACGACCTGTTCCTCATCGGTACGAGCCAGGTAATAGCGAGCGGTCTTGCCACGGCTGTACGGGCCCGTCTCCATGCAGCGCTCACCCCACTCGAAATCCGTCGACTCGATCCCCGTCTCTTCGCGAAGCTCGCGCAGGGCGGCCTGCAGCGGCTCCTCGCCTTCTTCCATCAGCCCTTTCGGAAAGTCCCAGTGGTGCCAGGCGCGTAACAACAGCGTGACCCACCCCGCCTCCGTTGCGCGTGCAAGGACGATCCCGCAGGAGAGTTTGTCGTCGTTCAAGCTGCCGCCCCCCGGAGGACGTCGACGGGCGCCGAGTTGATAGCGCTGCGTGCCGCGAAGTAGCCGCTGGCGCACACGACGACCAGCCCCGCGGCTACCCCGGCCACCCAGAGCAGCGGGTTGAAGGCATACGGCAGGTCGAACAACTGGGTGGCAAGGACGGCGGCGAGTATCGATGCGCCGGCCGAGGCGAGGATGCCAGCTGCCGCGCCCAGCGCGGCAAATTCGGCCATCACGCCGGCAAACACCACGCTCTTGCGCGCGCCCAGTGCCCGCAGCATGGCGCTCTCGAAGCGGCGCTCGTCGATGGTCGACTGCACCGCTGCAAACAGTACGGCGATGCCGGCCGCCAGCGTGAAGAAGAACACGGCCTGCACGGCCATGGATGCTTTCTCGATGATGCCGCGCACCTGCTGCAGGATCGAATCCAGGTCGATCACCGAGATCGTGGGATGTTCACGAACGAGATCGACCAGCGCGGCTTTCTCGTCGTCCTCGACCCGCATGCTGGCGATGAACGTCGCGGGGTAGTTATCCAGCGCGCCCGGCGACAGCACCAGGAAGAAGTTGGGCATGAACGAATCCCAGTTGATGCGCCTGACGCTCGCGATCTCTGCATCGAGCAGCTGCCCGGCGATCTCGAACTGCAGCACATCGCCGATGCCGAGGCCGGTCTCGATCGCGACCTCCTCCTCGATGGATACGAGCGGCGGCCCTTCGTAGTCGGGTGGCCACCACTCGCCCTCGAGCAGCTCGTTGCTGCTGCTGAGCTCCCGGGCCCAGGAGAGGTTCTGTTCGCGGTTCACGAACCATTCGGCATCTTCCGCAGGGTACTTGCGGTCCTTCACCGACTCGCCGTTGATAAGGGTCATGCGCGCGCGCACCAGCGGCGCGTAGACCGGCGCTGCCACGCCGCGCGATTCGAAAACCTTCGTTACCGAGTCGGTCTCGCTGCGCTGGATGTTGATCAAAAAGTGATTCGGCGCGTCCTGGTCGAGTGTTTGCCGCCAACCGTCGAGCAGGTCGGTGCGCACCAGCGTCAGTAACAGCAGCACCGTGAGCCCCAGCCCGAATGCCACCACCTGCACGGCGCTCGCCCGGCCGCGGCGGGCGACGTTCGCGAGGCCGTAGCGCCAGGCGACACCAACGCCGGAACGAAACCGGCCCATGGCCGCGACCAGGGCGCGACCCACGAGATACAGCGCGGCGGCGATCAGGACAATGCCGCCGAGCACGATCACGAGCATCGTCGGATCGCCGACAGACCGGTACAGGAGCGCGGCGACCGCGGCAAGCGAAAGACCACCGACGAGAATCCGCGACGGCGCCGGGGGCATCACGTCGTGCCGCAACACCCTGAGCGGCGGCGTGTTACGCAGCTGAATGAGCGACGGCAATGCAAATCCCACGAGCAATACCAGCGCGCTGCCGGATGCGAGGATGACCGGCATTGGCCCGGGGTCCGGGAGGTCGCCGCGGATGATGTCGGCGAGTATCCACGACAGCACTTCCTCGGCGGCGAAGCCGACGACGCTGCCGGCGGCCACGCCGATGATGCCGAGCACGATCAGCTGCGCGGTCGCGACGGAGATGACGAAACCCTGGGTCGCGCCCAGGCTCTTCATCAGTGCCACGGTATCCATACGGCGCTGCGCAAAGCGTCGCGCCGACATGGATATTGCTACGGCGCTCAGCAGCAGGCTGATCACCGCCGTCAGCGACAGGAAGCGCTTGGCCCGGTCGGCCGCCGCGTAGGCGCGCTCGCTGCTCTCCTCGGCACTGCTCAGCCGCAGCGATTCCGGCAGCTGGTCCTCGATCGCATCGTTGAATTCGCTCACCGCATCCTCCTCACCCGCGATCAGGAGCGCGTAGCGGACGCGGCTGCCGACACCGATCAGCGCTGTTGCCTCGAGATCGTCGGCGTTCATCAGCAGGGTCGGTGCGAGCGACGCGAAGCCGATGGACTGGTCGGGGCGGTAGGTGAGCACCGCGGCGACACGAAGCTCGGACTCACCGACCGACAGCGTGTCGCCGACATCCGCGCCGACCCTGGCGAGCAATGCGCTGTCGGCCCAAACCTCGCCAGGTTCGGGAATGCCGTCGACCTCGCGCTGCTCGCTGAAGAGCGCGTCGGAGACCCGCACCGTGCCGCGCAGCGGGTAGTCGGCGGTGACGGCGAGCAGCGAAGTCAGCACGCTGTCGTCGCCCGCGAACACGACGGTGGGAAAGGAGGCCGTATCGGCAGTACGCAGCTCGTAATCGGCCGCCAGGTCCCGCCAGGCATCCGGGATCGGCTCCTGCGAACGCAGCCGCAGGTCCGCCGCGAGTACCTCGTTCGCCTGCCGCTCGACGGCCTTGCCGATACGGTCCGTCAGGAAGCCGACCGCCGTCAGCGCCGCGACGGCGAGGATCACGGCCGCGAGCAGCACGACCACCTCGCCCGAACGGAGCTCGCGGCCGATACTCCGCGTGGCAAACCGCAATGCCTTCATGCCGCCGCCACGGTGTCGCTGACCAGTTTGCCGGCGTCGAGGCTCAGCACCCGGTCACAGCGCCCGGCCAGGCTATTGTCATGCGTGACCAGCACCAGCGTCGTCGACGATCGCCGGTTGAGCTCGAACATCAGCGCCATTATGGTCTCGCCGGTGCGGGCATCGAGGTTACCGGTCGGCTCGTCCGCGAACAGCACCGCGGGCTCGGTGGCAAACGCCCGCGCGATCGCGACCCGCTGTTTTTCGCCGCCCGATAGCTGCGAGGGATAGTGGCTCCAGCGCTCCTTGAGCCCCACCTGCTCGATGATCGCGCGGGCTGCCTCGCGCGCGTCGTCGCGACCTGCGAGCTCCAGGGGCAGCATCACGTTCTCGAGCGCGTTGAGCGACGGCACGAGATGGAACGACTGGAACACGAAGCCGACACTGTCGGCGCGCACGAGCGCCCTGCCATCTTCGTCGAGCTCTCCGAGGTTCGCTCCGTTCAGGATGACATAACCCTGCGACGGGAGGTCGAGCCCGGCAAGCAGCGCCAGCAGGGTCGACTTGCCCGCGCCCGACGGCCCGACGACCGCGACCGATTCTCCCGGTGCGATCGAGAAACTCACGTCGGAAAGAATGGTCAGACTGCCCTCGGGGCTGCTAACCTTTTTGCCGATATTGTGTGCCGCAAGAACGGCGGCATCGTCTGAATGACTCGACATGCGCAGATTTCTGATCCTTGTTGCTTTGCTTTCGGCCACCGGCGGCCATGCCGCCGACGTGCCCACCGTGCTGATACTCGGCGACAGCCTGAGCGCGGGTTACGGTATTGACGTTGACCAATCCTGGCCCGCTTTGTTGCAGTCGCGGCTCCGGGAGCAAGGGTACGAACATCGGGTGGTCAACGCCAGTATCAGCGGCGAGACGACGGAGGGCGGCGCCGAAAGAATCGGCCCCGCGCTCGAGAATTTCTCCCCCGAACTCGTCATCCTGGAGCTCGGCGGCAATGACGGGCTCAGGGGCTTCCCGCCGCAGCGCACGCGCGAGAACCTCGACAGGATCGTTACGGCAAGCAAGGCCTCGGGCGCACAGGTCGTGCTGCTCGGTATTCGTATCCCCAGCAACTACGGCCCGCGTTACACGCAGGCCTTCGAAGGCGTGTTCCAGGACACGGCCGAGACGCACGGCATCCCGTGGATCGGGTTCTTCATGGAAGGCATAGCGCTCAACGAGGAGCTGATGCAGGCCGATGGCATTCACCCGAACGCGCAGGCGCAGCCGAAGTTGCTGGACAATGCGTGGCCGGTTATCAAGGAGGCGCTGGGGTCGCCGGACTGAGCAACTCCGCAGGCAATACGCTATTCTGAATCCGGCCAATCGACAGCAACGGCCTTACGAGGAAAAATCGCACGTGGAAAAAATCTGGCTGAAGTCCTATCCGCCCGGCGTACCCGAACAGGTACCGGCGCCGCGCTTTCGATCCATTCGCGAGATGATCGAGAACAGTTTCCAGGAGTACCCGGACAACCCGGCATACACCAACATGGGAACGACGATCACGTACCGGGATCTCGACGAGCTGTCGATGCAGTTTGCCTGCTACCTGCAGAAGAAGCTGGAGCTGACTCGTGGAGAACGTGTCGCGATCATGCTGCCTAACATCCTCCAGTACCCGGTAGCGATGTGCGGCGCGTTCCGTGCCGGGCTCGTCGTGGTCAATGTCAACCCGCTGTACACCGCCCGTGAACTGAAACACCAGCTCATCGACTCCGGCGCAAAGTGCATCGTAATCCTGGAGAACTTCGCGCACATCCTCGAGGAGATCATCGACGACACCGACGTCGAGCAGGTCATCACAACCGGCGTGGGCGACCTGCTCAGGTTCCCGAAAAACCTGCTGGTCAATTTCGTGCTGCGCTATGTCAGGCGCGAAATACCCCGCTACACGTTCGCCAACAGCGTCACCTTCAGGCACGCGTTGAGCGAAGGCGCCAGTGAACAGTTGAGCCACGTCGAGATAGGGCTGGCCGATATCGCCTACCTGCAGTACACGGGCGGCACGACCGGTGTGTCGAAAGGTGCGATGCTGAGCCATCGCAACATGGTCTACAACGTCGAGCAGTCCATCCGCTGGCAGGGCGATGCCTACGACGGTGTAACGCCGCTGGTCGCCATCACGGCGCTGCCGCTCTATCACATCTTCTCGCTGCAGGGGAATTGCCTGCTCGGAATGGCGCAGGGCGGCCTGAACGTTCTCATCACGAACCCGCGGGACATGCCCGGCTTTGTGAAAGAAATATCGAAGTTCAAATTCAACCTCCTGACCGGCGTCAACACGATGTTCGCCGGCCTCCTGAACACGCCGGGCTTCAGCGATATCGACTTCAGTTCGCTGCGTGTCGTCGTCGGTGGCGGCATGGCCGTCCAGCCTGCCGTGGCACGACAATGGCACAAAGTCACCGGCAAACCCATTTTGCAGGGTTACGGCCTGACCGAGACCTCGCCCGCCGCCGTGTGCAACACGATAGACAGCGAATTCACCGGCTCCATCGGCCTGCCGATTCCTTCCACGGAAGCGATGATCGTGGGAGACGATGGCAACGCACTCCCCGTCGGCGAGGTCGGCGAAATCTGTATCAAGGGCCCGCAGGTCATGGAAGGTTACTGGCAGCGCCCGGCCGAGACTGCGGAGGTAATGCTGCCCGGCGGTTGGCTGCGGACCGGCGACATCGGGCGCATGGACGAGAACGGTTACATCTTCATCGAGGACCGCAAGAAAGACATGATTCTCGTGTCGGGATTCAACGTCTACCCGAACGAGATCGAAAACGTGGTGGTGGAAATGGAAGGCATACTCGAGGCTGCGGCGATCGGGGTTGCCGACGAGAAGTCCGGCGAGGTTGTGAAAGTATTCGCCGTCCGGACCAATGAAAGCGTCACCGAGCAGGACGTGATCGCGTATTGCCGCGAGAACCTGACCGGCTACAAGCGGCCGAAGATGGTCGAGTTCCGCGACGAGCTGCCGAAGACCAACGTCGGCAAGATCCTGCGCCGTGCGCTGCGCGATGAATAGGAAGGTACTGCTCGTCATCGTACCGTTGCTGCTCGCCGCGGTGCCGGCCGCACTGGACCCGGTGCGCGTCGCCCCGCATATCTACGACGTCGCATTCGAGAACGAACGCGTGCGGGTGCTGAAGAAGATCATCCGCAACGGAGAAACTCCACCATTGCACTCGCACCCTGACAGCGTCGTCGTGTACCTCAACCCCTGTGCCTGGATGGAAGACGACGGCCAGGGCGGGAAGCACATGCAGTCTTACAAGTTCGGCGAACCTACCTGGGCGCCGGCGGAAACCCACGGCGGCAAGACGGCCAACGTCGTCCAGGAATGCCACGTCGTCGTGGTCGAGCTGCTCGAGTAACGAAGGGAGCTGCTGTCATGAGGAATCGGTCCACGGTCACATTTCGCGTCCTGCTCGCGTTCGCGCTGGTTGCGTGGGCGGTTCCGGGCCAGGGCCAGGAAGTACTCGTCTTCGCGAGCATCGAGGATGCGATCGAATGGCTGCAGCAGGAGAATTTCTGGGGCGAGGAAAACCACGACGAACAGCTCGAAGTCCCGCGCGTCATGTTGACCGGCATCAACCCTCGCTGGCGAAAAGCGACTCAGGACATGCCTGTCTCGCACAAGAAGGAAATCTTCTATCGTGCGATGCTGCCGCTGATCCTGCACGCCAACAACATGGTTCTCGAGCGCCGGGCGGGGCTTATGGCAGCAAAAGAGGCGCTGGAATCCGGTGACAGCATTTCTGCCGATGAACTGGAGCAGCTCCGTGCCGGCGCCGTGCTGCTGCGGGTCGCCGATGTGGAAACCGTCGCGAAACTCGAGCCGGCGAGCGACGAGCTCGTGAAAATACTCGATGAAATGCTCTACAAACTGGACATCATCCCGGCGGGGCTCGCACTGGGACAGGCGGCTTACGAGAGCGGCTACGGCACGTCCCGATTCGCGGTCGAGGGCAACGCCCTGTTCGGACAGTGGACGTACGGCGGAAAGGGCCTTGTACCGGAGCAACAGCGCGAGAGCCTGGGCGACTACCGAATCGCCGCGTACGACTGGCCGTTCGACAGTGTCCGGGGCTATTTCATCAACCTGATGTCACACCCCGCTTACGAGGAATTCCGGCGCCTGCGCGCGGAGGCCAGGGCGGCGGGACGGCCGCTCAGGTCCATGGAACTGGCCGACGGTCTCATCAGCTACTCCGAGCGCGGCCAGGAATACGTCGACACCCTCAAGGGAATCATCCGCGTGAACGGCCTGGACATCGCGGACAATGCCGTCTTCCGGGATGAGCCGTTGCGATTCTCGATTGGCGCCGAAGACGAAGCCGCCGCCGAAGCGCTGCGTCGCGATATCGAAGCCATGCGGGCGTCCGGTGAACTCGCGCGCATCGTGGCGCGCATGCGCCTCGAGTGATCGTCGGCTGGCGCTGCTCGCTGCAAGCGTCGCGAACGGACCTTCAGCCGACGCCACCGCGTAACGACCGCACCCGGATGACCTCCTCCTGTTCGTTCAGGTCGAGGTGTTCCTCCATCGCCGCGAGGTCCTGGCGAATCTCGGGCAAGCGCGCGCACACGCCGCTCTGTGCGTCGGTATTCGCGCATCAGCCGTTCCAGGTTCGCCGTTATCGCCGCCAGCGGCACGGCGGACTCGAGCAACGCACGGAACGCCTCCGCACAACGGCGCACCTCCGGTGATGGCCTGGCGGGCTCGCGCGATAGCCCGGTCTCGCCGATCTCCATGCCTGCCTGCAACATGACCTGCCCGACATACGGCCGTTCGGTGACTTCCAGGCGAGCAGTCTCGAGCGTGTAGCGTGGGTGGACCAGCAGACCCTCGAGGCCCTGGTCAGCTGCCGCCGCCGGAAGCGCCTTCACCGCCTCGCGCCAGCGCAGTGCGAATGCGGCCTTCGCCTCGCGCCAGGCATCTCGCTGGCGCAGCAGTTCCGCCGCGAGCAGGATGCGTTTTTCGTCGAGGAACTCGTAGCCGTCGTTGACGAGCCGCTGCTCGTCCCGCAGCTCGAGGAACGCACTGCGCGAAGCAGTCCTTGTGCGCGCCAGTTCAGGCATCGGCTTTCCGCCGTCGGACATGGTGCGTGATCTGCTCGTTGCTCAGGCGCGTCAGCTCGCTTTCCGCGAGCAGGCCGAGGATGCTCCAGCCGATGGTCATGCTCTCCTCCAGCGTCCGCGCCGACGACTGGTTGATCAACTCGACCTCGAAGGCGTCGCCGAACGCAAGGTAGTCACGATCGATATCCGACAGGCCCTCCTGGCCCATCACGCTGGCCAGCACCCGCACGCGGCGCGCATTCGCATACGCCGCGAACAGCTGGCTCGCGAGCGCCGGGTGATCGGCGTCGGTGAATCCCTCGCCCGTGCCATAGTCCATGAGCCGCGACAGGCTGGGCAGTACGTTGATCGGCGGATAAACGGCGCGGCGGTCGAGTTCGCGGTCGAGCACGATCTGGCCTTCGGTGATGTAGCCGGTGAGGTCGGGGATCGGGTGGCCGATGTCGTCGCCAGGCAACGTCAGTATGGGCAGCTGTGTCAGGGTGCCGCTGTAGCCATGCAGGCAGCCGGCCCGCTCGAACAGGCTGGCAAGATCGGAGTACATGTACCCCGGGAAGCCCTTGCGGCCCGGGATCTCGCCGTGACTGGCCGAGACTTCGCGCAGTGCCTCGCAGTAGTTAGTCATGTCAGTCATGATCACGAGCACGTGGCGACCCTCGGCGAACGCGAGGTACTCGGCGGCCGTGAGCGCATAGCGCGGAGTGAGCAGGCGCTGAGCGCTCGACTCGTCGGCACGATTCAGGAACATGACTGTATGACCGAGCGCACCGCTCGATTCCATCGCGGCACGAAAGCCCTCGGCGATATCGTGCGAGACGCCGATGCCCACGAATACCACGGCAAACTCGCCGCTGTCGCTGTCACGCAGGCGCGCGCGCTGCGCGATCGAGGTGGCAAGACGATCGTGGGGCAGTCCACCGCCGGAGAACAGCGGCAGTTTCTGTCCGCGTACGAGGCTGTTCATGAGGTCGATCGCGGTGACGCCCGTCTCGATGAAGTCCCTGGGCAATGCCCGCCGGGCCGGGTTGATGGTCATGCCGTCGATGCGCATACGGCGCATGGCGGGTATCGGCGTGCCGCCGTCGAGCGGCCGCCCGACGCTGTCGAAGACGCGGCCGAGCATGTTCGGCCCGACGTCGAGACAGACCGGTTCGCCCAGTATCGACACCACCGTGTCCTTGATACCAAGGCCCGCAGTGGTCTCGAGGACTTCCACGATGACCGAGTCCTCGTCGAGCGTCGCGACCCGGCCCAGCCGCTTCACGCCATCGCGGCCGATGACGTGAAGCGCCTCGTTGAGGCCGACGTTCACGGTCCGCCGGAGGAACAACAACGGGCCCTCCACGCGCTGCGCAACGTCTCCGATGCGGAACTCAGCTCGCATGGCTCTGCTTCCTCTCCAGTTGGTCGAACTCCTCGTCCAGGCGCGCCATCAGCAACCGGAACTGCGCGACCTTTTCTTCCGGTATCTCCTCGCTGGCCCGCTGCAGGCGCCGCAGCACGGGCAACGCTGCGATACGCTCGAGGTGCACGTCGTGTTCCAGCGCCTGCCCGGCACGATCGACGAAGTGCAGGATCACGCGCACCAGCGCCGCCTGACGCTCGGGCGAGCAATAGCGGTCGACGGGCGAGAACGCGGACTGCCGCAGCAGGGCCTCGTTGACCAGGTCCGCGCACAGCAGCGTGAGCTGCTGCCGCGGCGGCAGGGCGTCCTTTCCGACAATGCGGGCCATGCGTTCGAGTCGCGCGCGTTGTTCGAGCAAGGTAAGGATCTGGCGCCGATGCTCCATCCAGTCGGGATTGCCGCGGGCCTGCCACCAGCGCGCCAGCGCCTCGACGTCCTCGGAATAGGAGGTCAGCGGGTGGATCGCCGGGAAGAAGCGCGCCTGGGCGCGGTCGCGATCCAGTGCCCAGAAACAGCGCACGTAGCGCTTCGTCTGGCTCGTGACGGGCTCGGAGAAATCGCCCGCCGGTGGGCTGACCGCGCCGATGATCGTCACCGAACCGTGCTCGCCCTGCAGCGTCTCGACGTGCGCCGCCCGTTCGTAAAACTCGGCAAGGCGTGAACTCAGGTAGGCCGGGAATCCCTGCTCGCCCGGCAGTTCGCCGAGGCGGCCCGAAATTTCGCGCAGCGCCTCCGCCCAGCGGGTAGTCGAATCGGCCATCAGCGCGACGTGCAGCCCCTGGTCGCGGAAGTACTCGGCAACGGTGATGCCGGTGTAAATACTCGCTTCACGTGCCGCGACCGGCATGTTGGACGTGTTGGCGATGATAACCGTGCGATCGAGCAACGGCCTGCCGCTCCGAGGATCCTCGAGCGTCGGGAACTCGTTCAGGACCTCGGCCATTTCGTTGCCGCGCTCACCGCAGCCGACGTAGACGATGACGTCGGCGTCACACCACTTCGCGAGGCTCTCCTGCAGGATGGTCTTGCCGGTGCCGAAGCCGCCCGGCAAAGCCGCGCGGCCGCCACGCGCGACAGGGAACAGCGTGTCCATGATGCGCTGGCCCGTCACCAGCGGTTCGCGCGGCGGGAGCCGCCTTGTTGCCGGGCGCGGCCGCCGGATCGGCCAGTAGTGACCGGCACGGAGTTCGGTTTCCTTGCCCGATTCCTCGCGCAACACACACAGGATCGCATCATCCGGGTAGTCGCCTTCGCCGGCTATGGAGACGACCTCGCCGCCCAGGCCCGGCGGCACGAGATGCTTCTCGGTGACGCCGTCGGAGGGGAATTCGCCGACGACCTGGCCAGGTTTCAGCCGCTCGCCCTGCTTCGCGACAGCGCGGTAATGCAATCCCGTGCTGTCCGCCTCTCGCATGCCGGGCTGCACGGTAACGCCCGGCATCGCGTGCAGCGGCCGCAGCAACCCGTCATAGATGTTGCCGAGCAACCCGGGCCGCAGGCGGATAGACAGCGGCTCGCTGCTGCTCGTGACCCGGTCTCCCGGCCGCAGTCCGGTCGTGTCTTCGTAGACCTGGGCGACGATGCCTTCCGTGTCGACGCGAATGACTTCGCCAAGCAACTGGCGCTCCCCGATGAGCACCGCGTCGCTGACATGAAACCGCCCCGACGTCCGTGCGCGCAGCACCGGACCGCTCAGCCAGCACACGGTCGCTTCAGTCATTCGCGGGCTCCCGTCCCCCCGCTTGCTGCCGCTCCCACGCGGCAAGAAGGCGTGCCTCGACCGCGTGGGGTTTCGCCGACAGCCCCTCGAGCGTGGCGTCGAGGCATGCAGCCCCGAGCCGCACCCGCAGTCCCGCGGCGATACCCGTGTCTTGCCGCAACTCGGGCTCAGGCAGCCCACGCGCCGCGAACACCTGCTGCAGCCATCGCGTGTCTTCGCCCGACCAGCCACCGGGATGCTCGACCGTCCAGGTCGCCGGGGGCAGCCCGTCGGCCGCCTCGTGGATCAGCATCTCGCACCAGGCGCGGCGTGCCTCGGTGTCGCTCCAGCGCTTTTGGAGCTCGTCTTCAAGGCGCGGCATGGCCTCGTGCAGGAATTCCCGGTAGTGCTGCTGCACCCTTCGGCGCGCGGCGGTCTCGATGCGGTGTCGGGAATCCAGCAGGGCCGCCTGGCGCCGTTGCCGCTCCTCTACGACCGCCTTGTGGACCCGTTCACGCATCCGGCGGCGGCTGTCGGAGAGCAGCTGTTGCGCCTTCTGCGAAGCGTCAATCTCGATCTCCCGGCAGCGCCTCTGCTGCTGCGCAGACAACGCATCGATTACGGACTGCACCTGCAGATCCACGATGCCCTCGAACGTGTTCATTGTTCGATACCCAGCACGCGATCGACTTTGCTGTCCAGGTCGGGCGGCGCGAGCCGGTTCGCGGCGTCGGGAACGACGAGGACCATCGGCTTCGCCATGCGCACAGCCGCGTCAAGGCGCTCGCTATCCAGCCCCGCGGCGCAGGCGGCGGTGATGACCAGCAACTCGGTGTCCCCGGGCACCGCCTCGAATGCGCCTGCGGCGGCATCGCGGTCGGCCACGATCGTGCGCGCACCGATCAGGCGCCAGGCACTCGCGGTAACCTCGTCGCCGATGAAAAACGGAATCGTCACGTTAGCCGATCCTGTTGAGGATGAGGATCGCCACGATGAGCCCGTAGATCGCAATACCTTCGGCGAGCCCCACGAAGATCAGCACCCGGCCCAGCAGCTCCGGCTTCTCGGCGAGCGCGCCGACGGCCGCGCTGCCGACGTGTGCCACCGCGTAAGCGGCTCCGGCGGCCGACAGTCCCGCCGCGATCGCGGCCGCCATCAGTCCCCAACTTACGATCTCGGGAGCCATGGTGGCCGTCTCCTCGGCAGCAAGGGAGCTGCCGCTCAGGAGCAACATTGCGGTCGCTAGAAGCCCGGTGACTATGGTGAGGAATGCGGCGATGGCGGTCGCTGCCCTTTTTTTGGTCATTGTTGCCTCCTGCGTTTCGGGGGCGGGGTCGTAACGAGTGGCGCCAGGGGCCGGAAAGGCCTTCCCTCGGCGCGCAGAAACCGGATGAAAAATTCGAACAGCACGAGGCGCGTTGTCTGGATCGCGACGACGAGCCCCTCGAGAGCAATGATCAGCACGTTGCCCAGGAAGAGGATGATCACGGTGAAAAGCAATGTATCCGCGGCATCCGCGAGCCCCACAACCGCCATCGACAGGCCGGCGTGCGCGAGCGCGAATGCGCCGACACGGACGAACGAGATCGTGTTGACGACGAGCTGCAGCATGGACTCGATAAATTCCGCCGCGGCACCGGCGGCGGCAGAAAGCCGCTGGCCCGGCGAAACGAATGCATGCCCGGCCACGAACCAGGCCGCACCGGCCAGCGCCAGCCACAGCAGCCGCGGCTCCTTTATCGAACCCAGTAACGCAAGGTAGCAGAGCATCAGGCCGGCACCCGTCTCCCACCAATAGCGCCCCCTTTGCTGCCAGTAAGCTTGCAGCGCGTCCAGGCACATGCCGATCAGCAGCAGGATCGCACCGCCGGCCATCGGCAGAGCGAGCATCAGCAGCGGTTCTTCGAGCGGGTGGACCCAGAGCGCAGGCACGATGGTCTCCAGCGCGAACACGCTGCCGAAGGCGGCGCCGAACAGCATGCTCGCCGCACCGCCGTAGATGAGCAGCTGCAGCACCGGTAACCGCCGGCGCAGCAGGAGGCCCGCGACGAGCAGCACCGCGCCGTGGCCAATGTCGCCGAACATGAAGCCGAACATCAGCGGCGTCGCTATCGCGACCACCCGGGTCGGATCGGCTTCGCCCGCTGCCGGCACGCCGAGCATCTCGGTAAACACCTCGAAAGGGCGCATCCAGCGCGGATTCCTGAGCAGGAGGGGTGCCTCGTAGCCCGGCGGTGCCCCGGTCAGCTTGACGAGCCCCTTGACGCCGGCGTCGGCGAGCAGTGCCTGGAGTTCGTCGCCGCTCGCGTCACTGGTCCAGCCACTGATCCAGGCGAAGTTCTCGGTCGCGGAAAGTTCGGGCACGCTGTTGACGTACCAGCGCACGAACTGCGCGTCCGCGAGTGCCGCGGCAACATGGTAGCGTTGGTGCAGGTTGCGCAGCGACTGGCGCGCATCCTCCAGCTCGCGGCGCGTTTCGAACAGCCGCTCGCGAACCGCGGCTTCCGCGTCGCGCGCCCGCGGCGGCAGGTCGGTCGGCAGCGTCAGCCTGCGCGCTTTCTGCGCGTGCAATTGCTGCTCGAGCGCAGCCACCTGGTCCGGCAAACCGACGGCCAGCAGGAAGCGGTTCGCAGGTATCGCCACCCGCTGCGTAATCACCGAGCCCGCCATCGTATCCGGCCACTCGCCCGCGCCGAGCAGGAACAACGCGCTCTCCAGCATCGGGCCCGCGTGCGAGAACTGCGCGAGGTCCGGCAGCGATTCCGCATCACGCAGCATTTCGAGTAACAGCTGCTGCTCGTTGCCGCGCTCCGTGGCCCGCTCGATACGGTCCACGACGTCCGCAGCATCGCCTGCCCAGCTTCGCAGCCGTTCGAGCGAGTCCTGCAGCATGTCGTACGGTTCGCCACGGTCGCCCGCCTCGTCCGGGGCCGGTGGCGGCCAGTGGTGGCGGTAGCGTCGTTCCAGTTCTTCGAAGTCTTCCAGCAGCTCGCGGCACTCGGGCATCAGCATCGGTGCCCTGGCTTCGCCATGGCTCTGCAGCTCGACGCGGCGCGATGTCGCGAGCACCTTCATCGCAGTGGCGAGGTCCTCGCGCATCACCAGCAGCTCGAACCAGTTTGCGCTTGCCGGCCTCAGGCTCATGCCGCGACCTCCGTCTCGAGGTCGTTGAAGAGCGCCCGCCCCAGCAGGCCCTGGCGCAGCCGGTGCAACTCCAGCGCGCAGAGCAGCAGGTGGCAGAACACGGTCACCGGCTGTTCACGGCGTCGGCGCAACAGGCTGACGGCGCGGCGCTCCAGGTTGTCACGCCAGTCTTCGTCTTCGCTGTCGCCACGCCGGAGGCCCTCGCGGTCGGCCAGCGACACCAGTTCATCGAGCGCGTCACGACCCTGGCTGTCGTCGGGCCACAGGCGGCGCCACTGGCGCAGCCAGCCTTCGAGCCCTTTGCCGTATCCCTCGGCCTCGAGGGACGCCGGCAGCGACGCCGGATCGGCGGCGGCAAATGTCGACCAAGCGGGGTCGTCGGCCATCCACGGCTGCGGCACGCCGCCATGCAGCAGGTAACCGGCTGCCGGCAGTTCCGCGAGCCTCGCGGTCCAGGCCACGGCGGGCCGCCAACGCCCCGGCACCCAGTGGGCCGCGGAGTCGACTTCGTCACGCCACTCGCGTCTCAGGAATCGTTCGATCACGTGCGGCGACGTCGTCGCCGAGAAGTGTTCGACCCTGGGCGCGAGCGCCGTGCCACGGACATGGTGGAGGAACTGCGATAGACCGACGCTGGACTCCAGAAGGCCCCAGGTATCGGCACTCAGCCGCCTGCCATGCTGCGCCTGGGCGCGGGCCTGGGCGTAGGCGAATTCAACGGGCATCGGAGGAGCCCGGGGTCGTCAGCTCTGCGGCGACGACGCGTACGGCCTCCATCAGGGTGTCTGTTCCGTTCTCGCAGGCCGGGTGCCCGGCATCCGTGGCCGCTTCCTGTTCCATGCGCGAGACGAGCTCGCGCGTGCGTGCTTCGCAGCCGGCGTGAAGGCGGGAGAGACGCTGCTGCGTTCTTCGCACCATCGCCCGGACCTTCTTGCGGGTGGCTTGCAGTGTCCCGTCTGCCCGGCTTTGGCACGCAACGATCTGCGCCAGAGCTTCACTTTCGGCGCTGAGAACGCGCGACATGGCCTTCTCGACGGACACCCTATCATCCGTCTTGGCACGCATGACATCATTCTCAGAGGGCCGGCAGCAGCCGGCCATACGTACTAGTACGGAGGATTGTTCGGTGCGGCGGTCAGGCGCCCGAGGCATTTCTCTCCCTCATGGCTCGCCGTGCTGCGCACGGCTGCGCTTTACTTCGGTCGAAAGACGCCTCGGGCGCCTGACCGCCGCGACGAAATTCGGGGATGCCGCGGGAGCGCTTCTTGAGGCTTTGTCGTGGCGCGACGACCGTCGCTATTGGTGGTATTGGGGGCTCAGCTCGTGGACCGCGTCGAGCAGTACGCCGAGGTGATCGGGATCGATATCCGGTGTTATGCCATGGCCGAGATTGAACACGTGGCCGGGTCCTTTGCCGTAGCTCGCCAGCGCGTCGGCGACCGCCTGCCGGATGACCTCCGGCGACTCCCGCAGCGTTGCGGGGTTCACGTTGCCCTGCAGTGCGACCTTGTCCTCGACATACGCCCGGGCAGTCTTGAGGTCCGTCGTCCAGTCGACGCCCAGGGCATCGCAGCCGGTGCCGACCATGTCCGCGAGCATCTCCCCTGCCCCTTTCGTAAACAGGATGACCGGGATGCGCTCACCGTCCTTGTCACGGGTAAGCCCGTCGACGATCTGCTGCATGCTCGCCAGCGAATAGCGGCGGTAATCGTCGCGTTCGAGTGCGGCGCCCCAGGTGTCGAATATCTGTATCGCCTGTGCCCCCGCCGCTATCTGCGCATTGAGATAGTCGGTCGTCACCGCCGCGACCTTACCGAGCAGTTCCTCCAGTGCCGCGGGGTCTTCCTTCGCGAGGCCCTTGATGCGCGCGAACTCGCGGCTCGACCCGCCCTCGACCATGTAGGTGCCCACCGTCCAGGGACTGCCGGAGAAGCCGATCAGCGGCACCTCCCCGTTCAGCTCCCGGCGAATCGTGCGCACGGCATCGAACACGTAGCCCAGTGCTTCGCTGACGTCCGGCACCGGCAGCTTGCGGATGTCGGCGGCAGTCCGCACCGGGCGCTCGAATTTAGGTCCCTCGCCGGCGGCGAAGTGGAGACCCAGGCCCATCGCGTCGGGAACGGTGAGAATGTCCGAGAACAGGATCGCGGCATCGAGTTTGTAACGCCTGAGCGGCTGCATCGTCACTTCGCAGGCCAGTTCCGGGTTGCGGCACAGGCTCATGAAGTCGCCGGCCTCGGCCCTCGTGGCCCGGTACTCGGGCAGGTAACGTCCAGCCTGGCGCATGATCCACACCGGCGTGCGCGGTACAGGCTTGCGCAGTAACGCGCGAATCAGGAGATCGTTCTTGAGCTTGGTCATGCGAACTGTGCCTCGATGGATGCCTGGATGGATTCCGCGGCTTCGCGGGGACTGGCCGCATCGCGGATGGGGCGGCCGATGACGATGTAGTCGGCGCCGTTTGCAAAAGCGGTCTCGACGGTGACCACGCGTTTCTGGTCCCCGGCCGGCTTGTTGTCCACCGGGCGAATCCCTGGCGTCACCACGACCAGTTTCTGGTCGACGAACTCCCTGAGCCGCGGCACCTCGAGCCCCGATGAAATGACGCCGTCGCAGCCCGCTTCGAGCGCGCGTCTTGCTCGCGACAACACGAGCTCGCCGACGTCGCAATCGAAGCCCAGGTCGTCCAGGTCGCCGCGATCGAGACTGGTCAACACGGTCACGCCGAGAACCTTGAGCGTGTCGCCCTTGTTCTCGGCGGCGGCTTCCATGATCGACTGGTTGCCGTGCACGGTCACGAAGCTGGCGCCGCGGTCCTTGAGCTGCCGCACCGCGGAGCCGACCGTCGCCGGGATGTCGAAAAACTTGAGATCGCAGAATACCTTGCGGTCGCGCGCGAGCATCCAGTCGAGCAATTCGAAATAGCCGCCGCTCATCATCAGCTCGAGGCCGAGCTTGTAGAACGTGACGGCGTCGCCCAGCTCGTCGGCCAGCGCCATCGCCGCATCGCAGTCCGGGACGTCCATGGCGAATATCAGCCGGTCCTTGCAGGGAATGTCTTTCGGGGGCACGTGAGAATCCAGGTTCGTTTGCCGGCCGCGAATTCTAACCCGAGATGCGTTTGTGTTCAGCGAATGCGTATCGATCCGTCATGCCGGCGATGTAGTCGGCCACGACACGCGCCCGCGTCGCCTCGTTGCCCCGGGCCGCCCTGGTGGCAAACTCCTCGGGCATGCGGTCGACATCGTTCATAAACCTGTCGAACAGCTCCCGCAGGACCGTCTGCACCTTGCGCGTCATTTCCAGTTTCTGTTCGTGGCTGTACAGGTGCTGGTGCAGGAACTGTTTCAGCAGCCGGTGCTGCTCACCGATCTCCGGCGAGAAGCCGACCAGCGGTCTCCCGGCAGCGCGAACGTCATCGATCGACTGTGGCGCGGCCTCTTCGAGATTGCGTTTCGTCGTCTCTATGAGATCGGTAACGACGGTATTGATCATGCGGCGGATGATCTCGTAGATCAGCCGCCGGTCCTCGAGGCCGGGATAGCGTCGCGCGACCTCGAGGTACTGCGCTTCGAACAGCGGCTGCTTCCTGAGTTGTTCGAGGCTGATGAGCCCGGCGCGGTAGCCGTCGTCGACGTCGTGATTGTTGTAGGCGACTGCATCGCAGATGTCCGCAAGCTGTGCCTCCAGCCCCGGCTGCGTGCGCTTGAGGAAGCGCTCACCGATATCCCCGAGCAGCCTCGCGTTGTTTTTCGAACAGTGTTTCAGGATGCCTTCCCGCGTTTCGAACATCAGGTTGAGACCGGGGAAATCGGCGTATTTCGCTTCCAGCTCGTCGACCACGCGCAGCGACTGCAGATTGTGCTCGAAGCCGCCGTAGTCGCGCATACAGGCATTCAGCGTGTCCTGCCCGGCGTGTCCGAACGGTGTGTGGCCCAGGTCATGCGCGAGACAGATGGCCTCGGTGAGCGGCTCGTTGAGCTGCAGGGCGACCGCCACCGAACGGCCGATCTGGGCAACCTCGAGAGAGTGCGTCAGGCGCGTGCGATACAGGTCGCCCTCGTGATTGACGAACACCTGGGTCTTGTAGACGAGCCGCCTGAATGCGGTGGAGTGGATGATGCGGTCCCGGTCGCGCTGGTATTGCCCCCGGTACCTCGCCTCCGGCTCGCTGTAACGCCGGCCCTTCGACCGCGACTCCGTTGCGGCATAGGGCGCGAGTGGCGCCGGATGCATCAGACCGCTGCCGCCAGCACGGCGTCGAGTCGCGCCGTATCGTAATCGCTCGTGACGAACGCTTCCCCGAGCCCGCGCAGCAGCACGAAACGCAGCTGCTTCCGTTGCACTTTCTTGTCCATCCCCATCGCTGCCAACAGCTCGGCCGGCGGGATCGCGGGCGGCCGTGTTGGCAGGCCCGCGCGTTCGACAAGGTTGCCGATGCGCGCGGCAAGCGCCGTGTCGCCCGCGCTCAATTCTGCAGCCATGACCATGCCGGCGGCGACCGCCTCTCCGTGCAGCCACTCGCCGTAACCCTGGCAGCGCTCGATGGCGTGGCCGAAAGTGTGGCCGAAATTGAGGATCGCGCGACGGCCCCCCTCGCGCTCGTCCTCCGCGACAACCTGGGCCTTGAGTTCGCAGGAGCGCTGAATCGCCACCATCAGCGCTTCGGCATCACGCGCGATCAGCGCCTCGATGTTGTCTTCGAGCCAGCCAAAAAAGTCCGCGTCGACGATCGCGCCGTACTTGATAACCTCCGCGAGACCCGCCTTGAATTCGCGGTCGGGAAGCGTCCGCAACGTGTCGGTGTCGATCAGGACCGCGCGCGGTTGATGGAAGGCGCCGATCAGGTTCTTGCCCGATGCGTGGTTGACGCCCGTCTTGCCGCCGACCGAGCTATCGACCTGCGCAAGCAGCGTCGTCGGCACCTGGATGAAGTCAACGCCGCGCATGTAGCAGGCGGCAGCGAAACCGGTAATGTCGCCGACGACGCCGCCACCCAGGGCGACGAGTGTCGTATCGCGGTTGGCCCCGCCTTCGACGAGCGTGTCGAGTATGTCCTCGACGGTTTCGAGGGTCTTGTACGCTTCCCCGTCGGGCAGGCTGATCGCGCGAACCTGCCTGCCGCGCAGGTCGGCGGAAAGCGCTTCCAGGTACAGCGGCTCGACGGTCTCATTGGTTACCACCAGGCAGTCCGGGCCGCCGACGTGGGCGGAAAGATCGAAACCGCCGCCGAGCAGCCCGCTGCCGATGATGATCGGATAGCTGCGCTCGCCGAGCTCGACCGTGATGGAACGCGTATCAGACATGGTGGCCGTAGATTACAACATCCCGGGCCGCCGCAGCGTTCCCGTCCACGCCTGAACCAACAAATGCCTGACCGTCGACGGCGGCGCTTCTGTGCCCACCGCTTTGCGCCGCATGGCTCGAAGCGCAGTGAACAGGAGCCCGGTTCGGGGTATTTGTCTCCGGGCTGCTCGCTGCGCTCGCTTTAGGCCTCGTCAACAAATACCCCGAACCGGGCTCCGCCATGCATAGTCGCCATGATCGAGCGCCCGGGGCGTTTCTCGACCGAAGTAAAGCGCAGCGCAGCGACAAATTCGCAGGGAGCGAATTTGGACGCGCTTGCGCGCCCGAAGGGCCAGCGACGAGACGTCGCTGGTCAACCATGAGGGAGAGAAATGACCCGGGCGCCTGTCGTAAATCCGGATCGACGATCTGTGCTTCGCAAAGCTGTGCGCAAGGGATGTTGCAATGCTGCGGCGAGGTTTTCGGGGGTTCAGAGGCGCTCGATGATCTCGTCGACGACGGCGCGGACTTTGCGGCCGTCGGTGTCGACGGTCAGGTCAGCGATCTCCCTGTATAGCGGCTCGCGCGCTGCCATCAGCGTTTCCAGCACGGCCCGCGGATCGTCACTGTCGAGCAACGGCCGGTCACGTCCCTTGCGGGTCCGCGACAGTTGCTGGTCGACACTGGTATGCAGGTAGACGACCAGACCGCGGGCACCGAGGTTATTACGGTTCTGCGGGTCCATGATCGCGCCGCCGCCGGTGGCCAGCACGATCCCGTCTTTCTGCGAGAGATCATCGATGACCCTGGCTTCGCGCTTGCGGAAACCGGCCTCGCCCTCTTTCTCGAAGATGAACGGAATGTCCACGCCGGTGCGCGTCTCGACCTCCTCGTCGCTGTCGACGAACTCGAGATGCAGCTGGCGCGCCAGCTGCCTGCCTACGGCGGACTTCCCGGCGCCCATCGGGCCGACGAGAAACAGGTTTTTCGGATTCCTCACGATATCTTGTTGCGGCTTTTACAAACAGAAAGCCAACCCGGAGGTTGGCTTTCTATGAACTGCTCCAGTCTGTGAATCAGTAGATCGTCGAGCCTTCCTCGAGGATGCGCGGCGTCACGAAAATGAGCAATTCGGACTTGTCGTTCTGCAACTGCTTGCTGCGGAACAGCGCGCCCACCGCCGGGATGTCTCCGAGGAAGGGTACCTTCGTGATCGTTTCGCGGCGCTCCGTTTCGTAGATGCCGCCGAGTACGACCGTCTGTCCGTCTTCGACGAGAACCTGCGTCTCTACCGCACGCGTATCGATACTCGGAACCGTGCCGCCGAGACCGCCGGTGGAAATCACGTCGCCGACGTTATCCTTGTGGACCTTGAGATCCATGATGATGTTGTTGTCGGGAGTAATCTGCGGCGTCACCGTCAGGCTCAGCACCGCTTTCTTGAACTGGACAGTGGTCGCACCCGAAGACGCAGACTGCTGGTAAGGAATCTCGACACCCTGCTCGATGCGGGCTTCCTTCTGGTTCGCGGTAATAACGCGCGGCGTCGAAACGATTTCACCGCGGCCCTCTGCTTCGAGCGCCGTAAGCTCGAGATCGACCAGGTAGTCCCTCTCGAGTACTGCGAGCGAGAAGCGGCCGGCGGCTTCCGCGATCGGCACGTTTACGTTGTAGCGATCGGTCAGTATCGGGAGCTGAACCGGCGTGATCTGGCCGGAGGTGCCGAGATTATCGATAATCGAGTTGACCATCGTGTCGGTGCCCGTACCGGTACCGGAAATCACGGCGGCGCCGTCGGTGCCGTTCTCGCGGTAAGCCGTGACGCCCAGGCGCACGCCGAGGTCGCGGCTGAAGTCGTCATTGACCACCACGATCCGCGACTCGATCAGTACCTGCTTGATGGGTACGTCGAGCGTCCGGACCATGCGGCGGATATTCTCCAGCCGGTCCGCGGTGTCCTGCACCAGCAGGGTATTCGTGCGATCATCGACCGCGATGCTGCCGCGCTCTGAAAGCAGGCTGTTGCCGCCTCCCTCCGCACCGATCAGCGCGGACAAGTCGGAAGCTTTCGCATAGTTGACCTGCAGGAACTCGGAGTACATCGGTTCGAGTTCGCTGATCGCGTTGCGCGCTTCGAGGTCGGCTGTCTCACGCGCGGCAATCTCTTCAGCCGGCGCGACGATGATGACGTTGCCGTTCTGGCGCATGTCGAGGCCCTTCGTCGTCATCACGATGTCGAGCGCCTGGTCCCACGGTACATTGCGCAAGCGCAGCGTCACGTTACCCTGGACGGTGTCGGACACCACGATGTTCCTGCCGGAGGTCTCGGCGAGAAGCTGCAGCACGGCACGCGTCTCGATGTCCTGGAAATTGAGCGTGAGCCGCTGTCCTTCGTATTCCTTGGACTCGGAATAAAGGCTCGGCGCATCTTCGATCTCGTCCGCGACCGGGTTGATTTCGATCGAGAATTCGTTGTCGGACTGATACGCAAGCTGGTCGTACTTGCCGTCGGCGGAGATGACGATGCGCGTATCCAGATTCGTCTTCAGCGTATCGACCGTCGATACCGGCGTAGCGAAGTCCATCACGTCCAGGCGCCGCATCAGCTCGGCGGGCAGCGCGGTATCCTTGAAGATCGCGACGACCCTGGCGCCCTCCTGGCGGATGTCCACCGGCGTGGAGGGGTCCGTGAGGCTGACGACCACCCGGCCTCCGCCGTCACGCGTACGGCGGAAATCGACGTTCGTAATGGCGCGACCGGCGGGAGCGGCGTAGGACGGTGCGCTGGGGGCTGACGACGGGCTGCTGGCGAACTGGGTGGAACCAGCATCGTAATCGTCACCATCACCGAGCGTAACGGTAACTACATTGCCACTCCTCTTGGTCTCGTACGGCACCATGAGGTCGAGATTCAGGACGACGCGTGTGCGGCCATTGGCTTCGGCGGTCAGGATCGTATCCAGCGGTCCCTGGTTCACGTCGCGACGGCGCTGGCTGAGACCCAGGGTGGTACCCGGCAGATCCAGCGCAATGCGCGCCGGGTTCTCGATCGTGAACGCCAGCGGCTCCGGGGCCGTTTCGGTCATGATGAGTTTCAGTTCGATACGTTGTCCGGACAGACTCTGTACCTGAATATCCTGCAGACGGTTACCCTCCTGCGCGTTTGCAGTGGTACCCGCAAACATCACGAGCAACGCCTGTACCAGCACGGCTGCCTGCAAGGTCAAGCGCCGGTAGCCGATCGTCGGTTTCAGTTTGAGCATCATTCCAATTACTCCCAGTTCCACTCAGGCATCAGTCTGAAAGACCGATAGCGGCGTCTCGTTCAATGTAGCCACCGATTCCGTCAGAAATAATTTCCACCAGCACGATTTCCGATTCCGTGATAT
>WOR8_10004364_pt1 | contig 27006 bp, 22 predicted proteins | sample DeeMarSeWOR38_10_FD_19890 | JGI IMG/M metagenome (IMG submission 19890) | reverse complement strand
CTTCTGTCTGCGTGGACGCGGCCTGTTCTGGCTCACCGGGCCCGCTCGAATATCAGGGCGTATTGACCGAAACTGGCGAGCAGATCTTCCACGCCGGGCCATTTTCGGATGGTACCAACAACGTTGGCGAGTTTCTGGCTATCATCCTTGCTATGGATTGGATGATCACAAAAAAATTGGATATGCCGATTTATTCCGATTCATTGAGCGCAATGAGCTGGGTCAAAGCGGGGAAGTGTAATACGAAATTGGCTCGCTTGCCTTCTAATAAGCTATTGTTCGATTTTATATATCGCGCGGAAGAAGCCTTGAATACTTACCCGGCTTTCAAGATATTGAAATGGGATACCAGGGCCTGGGGTGAGATCCCGGCTGATTTTGGTAGGAAATAAGGAGAGAAGAATGAAAACAGTCCTTTTACTCATTGACATCCAAAACGACTACTTCCCCGGCGGCAAGATGGAGTTAGAAAGCCCTGTAGAAGCAGCCCAGAAGGCTAACGAGTTGCTGCAATGCTTCCGTGACCATAGTATGCCGACCGTACACATCCAACATATATCTTTGAACCCAGACGCAACCTTCTTTATCTCTGGCGATCGTGGCACGGACATCAACGACATTTCTTTATCTCTGGCGATCGTGGCACGGACATCAACGACATCACCGCCCATTACGAAGGTGAGCCATTGGTGCAGAAGCACTATCCGAACGCCTTCCGTGAGACGAATCTGCTCGAACTTTTACAAGAATGGCAGATCGAGCGCGTCATCATCACTGGTATGATGACGCATATGTGCGTGGACGCCACTACTCGCGCTGCCGCCGATCTGGGTTTCAAAATCATGGTCGCCGAAGATGCCTGCGCCACGCGTACCCTGACCTACGGTGATACAACCATTCCGGCGGAGCATATGCATAAGGCCTTTCTGGCCGCGCTTAAATCGTATGGGCAGGTGATGTCCGTCGAGATGATTTTGGCGCACCTGGCGGCTGAGCAGGTTAATGCGTTGAACACAGATGAACGCTGACTTTTAAACCGCCAAACTCGCAAAGATCGCCAAGTTTATTTTGGCGTCATAACGAAACCCTTGGTTTCTTGGAACCTTGGCAGTTGTATAACACAATTGGTTAGGAGAAATTATGCCCTTTGTAAACATCAAAATCACGCGTGAAGGCGCGACTGCTGAACAAAAGGCTACCCTCATCCGCGAAGTGACTCGCCTGCTGGCTGAAACATTGGGTAAGAACCCGGCTACCACCGTGGTAGTCATCGAAGAAGTCGAGACCGACAACTGGGGTATTGGCGGCGAAACCATTACCGTCCGCAGGGGTCGGGAGACAAAATAACACTTGAAACCATTGCACAAAAAGTCTATGCAAATACTAAAGAAGTACGTACTTCCTTTGGTTTCCAGTATTGCTTTGGTTATTCTGGTAGATATGTTGACGAATGGAGCTACAGAAAAGTATTTATTTGATTCCAATATTTATCTCGGTATCGCAGAGCGAGGTTTTGAAACGGAACTGTTAGTTTCCCCATTCATTTATCGATACGCTACTCCACTATTGGCAAGGATACTCCATCAATCCATAGGAATTTCAATTTATAAGAGCTTTAAACTGATTACTTACTTCGGCGGAATTGGTCAATTGTTCGGAATCTACCTGATTGTCCATTATCTAACACATTCTAAAAGAAGTGCCTATGTCGGCATGTTGGCGGTCGCGTTTTCCATGTACAACCTCAAATATTTGCTTTTTGATGTATATCGTGCTGATGCTTTGGCATATGCAGTTATTCTGCTTTGTACCTGGTTTGTATTCAAGAAACAGTTTTACCCTCTACTCTTGATTACAATACTTGGATTGCAGATGCGCGAATTTGTAGCAATTCCATTGCTCGCTTATATAGTTTCCAAAATGCAGCAGGAAGGAATTAGAAGATCTCTGCGTGAAATTATCATTTCTATTTCGGGTTTGTTCGTAGCAATTGCTTTGCCAAGATTGCTAATCCCTGTTGTTGCAAATGAGCAAACAGTCCAAATTTCGTTGGAAGGAATTTATGATCTAATTTACTTGCTGTCTCTTTGGCAGCGCGATGTCAACTTAATTTATGTCTGTTTTGCTTACTTTTTGCCATCAATTATTTTATACCGACATGTAAATGTGAAAACTATGCAGCATGAGTTGGGTACGGAGAAATGGGTTTATATTTCCTGTTATGTAGCATTTGTTTTTTTGCTTACTCTCGTTGGTGGTACCGACATGGAAAGATTTGCATCCTATTTCTTTTTGCCAATGGCAGTCTTTGTTGGCTTCTTGATAAAAAAGCAATCACTTATTGGTGTAATTGTAGTTTTATCTATTCAATTTATTTTTAATCGCATCTGGTTACCATTTCCAATTTGGGACTATGATTTGTTTGCGTGCAACAATTTGGCGTTATGCTGAAGTGCTAACTTTTGCTGTAATTGGGAATATTATCGTGCGTTTCACAACAATTTCAAACCAAACTATTCTCAAATCTACCATGAAATAAAAGGAAGAGGCTGCAAAGTGACAACTCTCGACCCCGAACGACAACAGCAAGCAAAACAATACGCCCGTATCCGTCGCCGCCTGTGGCTGGTGAGCAACAGCCTCAGTGCCCTCTACGCCCTGGCCTGGCTCTTTGCCGGTTGGGCCATCGGCTTGCGCGATTGGCTGATAACGAATTCCCCAAATCCCTGGTTCCTGGTTGCAGGATTCATCGCTATTTTTGGTGGTCTTTACGCCCTCATTACGCTCCCGCTCGATTATTACAGCGGATTTGTTTTACCGCATCGTTTTGATCAGTCCAACCAGACGCTCAGAGACTGGATCATTGACCAGCTCAAAGGACTGGCGATCGGACTGCCCCTCGGGTTGCTCCTGCTCGAATTGCTCTACCTTGCCCTGCGCGTTACCGGCGAGCTATGGTGGTTGTGGGCTGCAGGCGGTATGCTGGTTTTCAGCGTGCTGCTATCCAACCTGGCGCCAATTCTCATAATGCCGATTTTCAACAAATTTGTCCCACTTGGTGATGAACACGCTGACCTGGCCGAGCGACTGCTCAAGCTGGCAGAGAAGGCCAATACTAAAGTTCGCGGCGTGTTCAAGTTCGACATGTCCCGCCGCACAAAATCGGCCAACGCCGCATTGACGGGGATCGGCAACACCCGCCGCATTGTCCTGGGTGACACGCTTATCGACGAGTTCACGCCCGACGAGATCGAAACCGTACTAGCCCACGAGTTGGGACATCATGTCCACAAAGATATTCCCATCTTGATTGCCTTCGGAACTCTTACTACAACGCTTGGTCTCTATCTGGCTTCGTTGTTACTAAATTGGACCATTGAAGTGTTTGGCTTTGCCGGCCCAGCGGACGTAGCTGCCTTGCCTGCTTTGGGATTAATTCTCGGCGCATATGGATTAATCATGATGCCGTTGGAAAATGCCGTTTCCCGCTGGCGCGAAAACATGGCCGACGACTATGCTTTGCAATCCACCGGTAAAGTGGAAGCATTTGCATCTGCGTTTACACGATTGGCAAATCAAAATCTGGGCGAAGTGGATCCAGAAAAGTGGGTGGTGTTCCTATTCTATTCGCATCCGCCGTTGGGACAGCGCATCGAAAAGGCAACTAATTGGAGATAAGGTGATTTTATGAAATTCGCAATTTTCGCTGCAGGTGGTGTTGGAGGTTATTTCGGCGGACGACTGGCGCAGGCGGAACATGACGTCACGTTTATCGCTCGGGGAGAGCATCTGGAAGCCATAAGGGAAACAGGCCTGAGAGTCGATTCGATCGACGGAGATTTTGTCATCCAGCCCGCCAAAGCGACGGATGATCCCGACTCTGTTGGGGCTGTGGATGTGCTCCTGGTGGCTGTTAAAGCCTGGCAAATGGAAGAAGCTATCGAGCAGATGAAATTCCTGGTGGGAACGACTACGGTCATCATCCCATTACTGAACGGCGTTGAAGCGCCAGAGCAATTGTCGGCAGCGTTTGGAAGCGAGTGTGTGCTGGGCGGATTGTGCCGCATCAGCTCATTCGTCGCCGAACCAGGGCGTATCCAACATGTTGGGATGAAGCCTTATATTGCGTTTGGGGAGTTGGATAACGAGAAGAGCGAACGCGTGAGCGCTTTGCAGAAGATATTTGCCGAGATTCCGGATATTGTGGCGGACGTGCCTGATGACATCCATGTAGCGATGTGGGAGAAGTTCATTTTTATCTGTGCGCTAAGTGGGGTTGGAGCGGTGACACGTCAAGTGGTAGGTGTTTACCGTGATATTCCCGAGACGCGTGCCATGCTGTATTTGGCCTTGAAAGAAGCTTTTAAGGTTGGCAAGAAACGGGGCGTTGCTCTGCCTAAAAACTTTGCTGATGTGATGCTAGACAGGATCGATAACCTGCCTGATGAGATGCTGGCTTCAATGCAAAAAGACGTCATGGATGGCCGTCCATCCGAACTGGAATCGCAGAACGGTGCGGTGGTGCGCATGGGACGCGAACTGGGCCTGCCTACGCCGACACATGATTTTATTTATGCCAGTTTATTGCCTATGGAACTAAAAGCGCAGAATAAAAGCTGAAAAAATCTTTCTTAAACTGATGTATGCACAGGTGTGAAATGAGGCATCGTTTTTTACAATCATCCTGGCCTTCTACCCTTTCGGGCACACGTTCCTCAAGGAAGAAGGCGGAGGGTGAGGGTAGCCCCAAGGCCTACAATGCGTAACAAAAGCGATTAATAATCAGCCCCTCCAAGTAGAGGGGCTGTATTACTTTCGTTTTCCATTTGACCATACTTGTCGCCTGAGCAGAATGGGAATGATTATGATCAGGACAATTGCCACTGCCAACATCATGATCCCATCAGTTGAACCTACATCCTCGCGCGCTTCTGCTGTGGCAGAAATGGTGTCCGCCTGTGTAGCAGAAGTGGGCGTCGCCTCTTGAGCCGGCGGTAAGGGACGATTGAGCGCCAGGCTTGTAAATGATATAGCAATCCCCAACATAACCCAGAAAGCGATACGGATGTTTTTAGATTTTATTTTCATAGTTTCTTGGCTGGTTTCCAAGTATAACACCCCGCATTCCGTATACTGAATTGAAATTTCTGATAGCATGTATCTATTGCTTTATGAAATATATCGTATGAAATGCGGGGCAACACGCACGTCATTTGGGTAAATTTCACCAATTATATGTACTTCCCTTTGCTTTTGCGTTATAATTTTTCGGTTGCGGTGGGGTTTGCCTGCTGTATCTTACCTGAAATCATATGACTATCTGGAGTAACCGGGCTGCGAGTGCAGCGAATCGATATTTATGTTATTGTCGGTGTGGTTGTATTGAAGTACGATGACACTGATATTATGTGATAATTTGACCTTGTAAAGAACATCTTCCTTTACAAGGTCGTACTATGTAGACCAAAGTAGGAGCATTCATGATCAAGAAAATTTTTAGTTGGCTGATTTCACCGCTTGGAAGAATAGGCCTGCTGATCCTTGGGTTGATCGTGCTCAGTGTGGCTGTGTGGGGCATTGGCCTGACGCAAACTTCGCCCGAGCAGCCAATTGAGTTTCCCCACAACCGACATATTTCGTTTGGCATCCAGTGCTTGTATTGCCATCCTGGCGCATCGCGTGGAGCGGTTTCCGGCCTGCCCACACAGACCAAGTGCTGGGGCTGTCATCAACAGATGGAAATCACCAAGACCAGCGAGTTGCTGAAGCCATTAGTGGCGGCTGTTGAAAAAAACGAACCAATACAATGGGTGCCGGTAGCGATGGTGCCGGATTTTGTGCGCTATAACCATCGTCCACATATTGCGGCTGGCTTGAACTGTGAAGATTGTCACGGCGATCTGAGCCAGATGACGATCTACGAGAATCCGCAGGTCTTGAACATGGGCTGGTGTCTCGATTGTCACCGCGCAAAGACTGAAGATGACCCCGAGAAGCGTTTGAAGCTGCTCGATTGTGGCACCTGTCACTACTAAACCGGGCGAAAGGAATTATTCATGAGTAAAAAGATTTCCCGGCGTGATTTTCTAAAATTTGCTGGTTCAGCCGCCGCCACCGGTGCAGTGCTGACCGGCTGCGGCCCGGCTTCGCGTTACGTGACCCGTGAGCCATATACCCAGATGCCGGAATACACTTTTAACGGGGAGAGTACTTATTTTGCCACCACCTGTCGCGAGTGCGCGGCAGGCTGCGGGCTGGTCCTCCGCACGTATCAGGGTCGCGCCATCAAGGCTGAGGGCAATAAGCATAATCCCGTCAATTTGGGGAAGACTTGCGCACGTGGCCAGGCCACATTGCACGGCATGTACAATCCTGACCGCGTAACTGACCCAGTCAAGCAGGGGCGCAAGTCCACGTTGAGCAACAGCAAGATGGAGTGGGACGAAGCTATTCAGACCGTCACGGATGCGCTGGGCGATACCGACCCCGCTGAAATCGCCTTCCTGATGGGGCTGGCTCCAGACCATCTCTATGATCTGGCATCCGATCTGACTGCTGCCATCGGCGCGCCCGCGCCTGTCCGTTATGGGGCGCTGAGCGCATTCGAAGCACGCGCTACGCTATCCAAAGCAGCGGAGAATATGCTCGGTCAGGAAGGCATGCCTTTCTTTGACCTGGCGAATGCCGATGTAACCTTTTCCTTCGGCGCGAACTTCCTTGAAACCTGGCTTTCACCGGTGGCTTACACGCGAGGGTTTGCAAAGATGCGCAAACAGGAAAAGCGTGGACATCTGGTTCACTTTGAGCCGCGCATGTCGCAGACGGCTGCCAAAGCAGACGAGTGGATCCCGCTTCGCCCCGGAACCGATGGCCTGGTTGCACTCGCGATTGGACGACTCGTGGCTGAAGCAACTCAGCCGACCTTGCCGCGTGCCTTAGTCAATGTAGACGTGGCTGCCGCCGCAAAAGCATCTGGCGTTCCCGAAGAGACATTGACTCATCTGGCTGAGCTGTACGCCAAAGCCGAACGTCCGCTGGCTATCCCTGGTGGAGCGGCGCTCGGCCAGAGCAATGGATTGGGCACAGCCGAAGCCGTCCTTGCGTTGGACGCGCTGGCTGGCAACTTCGGTCAACCCGGCGGTGTGTATCTCTCGCCTGCTGCGCCTAACCAGGATATCTATCATCGCTCGGCCAACCTGCAGGAGATGGCTACTTTCATTGCTAAAATGAAGGCGGGTGAAATCAAGACGCTCTTTATTCACGGCGTCAATCCCGTCTTTGAATTGCCCAAATCACTTGGTTTTGAAGCTGCGCTCGAGAATGTGCCGTTGGTCATCTCGTTTGCGACCTTCCCCGACGAGACCGCTATGCTGTCCGATTATATCTTCCCCGACCACCACGGACTGGAATCCTGGGGTTATCAGCGTGTGATTACAGGTGCAGGCCGGTCCACGCTTTCGGGCGCGCAGCCGGTAGTAGTGCCGTTCTACAATACGCGCTCCACAGCCGATGTGCTGCTAGCAGCATCTGCTGCAGCGGGTGGCAAACTGGCTGCAGCGCTGCCCTTTGCAGATGAAGTCGCTTTCATTCAAGGAAAGCTGCTGCCGTTGGTGGAGGACAAAGAAGCCAACTTCAATGCGCCAGAGATCAACACCTTCGCGGCTTACTTCCAGCAATTTGGCGGCTGGTGGACCAACGCAGACGCGCTGGTCGCGCCAGCGGTCAATACGCTGAACGAAGCCATGAGCGTCGATATGCCTGAATATGAAGGCGAAGGCGAGTTTGTGTTGTTGCCTTACGTTTCCCCAGTTTTGGGCGAAGCGGGCGCGAACAAGCCCTGGCTGCAGGAGGTCCCTGACCCGACCACGACCGTGATGTGGAACACCTGGGTCGAGATGAATCCTGAAACCGCCCATGAACTTGGCATTGAAGATGATGATGTTGTCAAGATTAAGTCTGAAGTCGGGGAGATTGAGGTGTCTGTTTATCTGTACCCGGCCATTCATCCAGGTGTGATCGCAATCCCATTCGGGCAGGGTCATACTGCTTATGGCCGATACGCTGAAGGGCGCGGAGTCAATCCGCTTGATCTGGTCAGTCCCAAGTTTAATGAAGCCGGTGACTTGGCTTTTGCAGGTATGAAGGTAGAGATTGAGAAGACCGGTAAGAAGCGTGAGCTTTCCCGCCTAGAAAGCAAGCTCGGCGTATATGGCGGAGAGCACTAGGAGAGACGAGATGAAACCTTTAGTAGATTTGAATGTTGTCGGCGCAAAGGGCGCTATCGCAGAAGAAGCCGAGGGCAAATGGGGCATGGTCATCGACCAGGATCTGTGCACGGGCTGTCAAGCCTGCGTCGCAGCCTGCTCAATGGAAAACAATATTGCTTTTGTTGGTGAAGAAGATGCCGGGTACGGACGCTCTCTCCAGTGGATGCGTATCGAACGCTTCTGGGAAGGCGAGTATCCTGAAGTCAAAATGACACCCTTCCAACCGACCCTATGCCAGCAGTGCGGCAGCGCACCTTGCGAGCCGGTTTGCCCGGTGTTCGCTTCGGTGCACAGCCCGGCGGAAGATTTGAACCTGCAAGTCTACAACCGCTGTGTAGGCACGCGCTATTGTGCCAACAACTGCCCTTACCAGGTGCGTACTTTCAACTGGCGTGACTATGAACGCCCGGAGCCACTGAACAACCAGTTCAACCCGGATGTGACCGTCCGCCGTCGTGGCATTATGGAAAAATGCACCTTCTGCATTCAGCGTATCAAACACGCTGAAGATGCTGCCAGTGCTGAAGGCCGCGAAGTGGAAGACGGCGAGTTCGCACCCGCCTGCGCCCAGGCCTGCCCGGCAGACGCGATCGTCTTCGGCCGCCTGGACGACCCCGAAAGCAAGGTCAGCCAGTTGCAGAAGCAGCAGCACGGTGTGAAACTGCTCGAAGAACTTGGCACGCAGCCGCGCGTGACCTATTTCACGGGAGAATAACCTATGACAGAAACTGCACAACACATGGATCACTCCCATGCCGGGACGATGTCCCACGAGGATCATCTGCGCGAACAGCACCTGATGCTCGATCCCAAGCCGCGCAAGGAAATGAACGATATGGTTATGGAAGCCATGCACCATACCACCTGGAAGTTCTGGGCGGTTGTGGTGCTACTGGGCGCGATTGTGCTGGTTGGCCTGTTAGGTTCATGGGGCTACATGATCGCCGAAGGCCTGGGTGTGGCCGGAGTCAACCGCCCGTCATACTGGGGTATTTTCCTGGTCAATACCGTTTTCTGGATCGGTATCAGTCACGCCGGAACGTTCATCTCAGCTATCCTGCGCGTTTTCAAGGCTGAATTCCGCCGTCCGTTTACGCGTGCCGCCGAACTGATGACCACCTTCGGTCTGATACAGGCTGGCGCCAGCATCTTTATGCATATGGGTCGTGTCTGGCTTTCTTACTGGCTGATGCCCTACCCAAACCAGCGCGGACTGTGGCCGAACTTCCACTCCCCGCTTTCCTGGGACCTGTTGGCCATCACAACTTACTTGCTGGCCTCCACCATGTACCTGTTCCTGCCGCTTATCCCAGACGTTGCCATGGCGCGCGACCGCTCCACCGGCTGGCGCAAGAAAGCCTACAAGATCCTGGCGCTTGGCTTCCGCGGCACCGAAGCCGAATGGACGCACCTGCGCAACGCCATGACCATTTTCGCTTTTGCGATCATCCCGGTCATGTTCTCGGTACACACCATCGTTTCCTGGGACTTTGCTGCAGCCACCCGCCCTGGTTGGAACTCCACCATCTTTGGCCCCTACTTTGTCGTCGGTGCGCTGCACTCCGGTATGGGCGCGGTCATCATGGTGCTGGCTATTGTGCGTAGCACAATGAAGAACATGAAATACTTTATTCGCCCCGAGCACTTCGATGCCATCGGTAAATTGATGCTCATCATCTCCATGACCTGGGCTTACTTCTTCTTCAACGATTACATGGTGCAATGGTACGGCGGCGACAAATGGACGCATGAACTCCTGCACTTCCATGAAGCCGGTCCGCTGGGCTGGATGTGGTTCGCCATGCTGTTTGTCAATGTTCTCGTTCCCTGGGCTATCCTTTGGAACAAGAAATGGCGCTCCACCCCGTGGGTCGTCTTTATCGTGGGCTTGCTGATCAACTTCGGCATGTACCTCGAGCGCTACATTATTGTCCCCATCTCGCTCACCATCAATCGCCAACCCTTTACCTGGCGTCTCTATCAACCCGGTATCGAGATTCCACTCAGCATTGGCACGCTAGCCCTCTTCATCTTACTGTACATGCTGGCGGCTAAGTTCATCCCGCTCATCCCCGTTTGGGAAGTGGAAGAAGGACAGATGGCGCACAAGATCACCAAGTTTGGACGCGAGACCGTTGTTTCGGTCAGCGAATTGGAATAGGAGGTAGACGATGACTGAAAACGTATCCCTCTTAGCGGTCTTCCCGGACCTCGAGCCTGCTGCCGATGCGATCGACAAATTGCGCGGCCTGGGCCTTTCTGACGAACAGATGAATGTTATATCCGGCGTACCGGTTACCGAAGCCATGCTCGGCCGCCCCAACCAATGGACGAACGTTCCACGTCTGGCAATGGGTGGCGCTATTGGCGGCTTCATCATCGGCATCTTCCTGATTCTGACACCCCTGATTTACTTTGTGCCCGTTGGTGGACAACCAGTCATCCCTGGTCCACCCTCGGTGGTAGTCCTCTTTGAGTTGACCATGCTGGGCATGTTAATTTCAACCTTTGTGGGTGTCTTCCTGGATAGCGGTTTCCCATCTTACCGACCGATGGAATATGTTCCCGAAGTCAGCGATGGCAAATACGCCATCTTCTTCTATTGTCCGGAAGATAAGCAGGACAAATTCACCAAAGCCATGACCGCCCTAGGCGCGGAAAAGGTTGAGGTGGCGGAGGCGAAACAGCTATGAGACTGTTCAAGCAACTTGTTGTCTTAGCGCTGGTCGCTTTCGCGGTTTTTGGCACACTGGCGCTCTTCTCTATGGACGTTATCAAGATCGAATGGGTTACTTTCATGGAACTTCAACCCTCCTTCGATGCACAAGAAGAACCGTTGCCCGTTCCAGCGCGCTCTATCCCGGTGGATGGTCCTGCCTTTATCCCCAATATGGGCGCGCCGGAAAACCCGGTAGAAGCTGATGAGGTTTCGATCTCGCGTGGCGCAACTCTGTTCGCGCTCAACTGTGTCATGTGTCATGGCGCAACTGGCGAGGGCAGTGGTTCCGTGTCCGCGTTGCTGGCGAACAAACCCGCAAATCTGACTTTGGATGTAACCCAGAGCAAGAGTGACGGCTCGCTGTTCCTGACCCTGACCAACGGCGTCACTGATCGTATGCCCCCCATGGTCGAGAACCTGACCGTGCGTGACCGCTGGGATGTGATCAACTACATTCGCACGCTGGCTGCCACGAAATAGGGGAGGATGAATCAAATGGATGATTTTCGCAAATTCATGTATACCGCGCTGATTGCGTTCGTACTGCTTTTGGTAGTCTGGCTTGGGATTGTGTATATCTCTTCATGTGGGTTTACGCTGACCTGTCAGCAAGGCGAACCCTATATTGCGCGTACCCCCGTTCCAACTTTAGCAGCAGCGACTTTGCCTGCACCCGATTTTTCGATAGCCGCCTCCACCTTTGAGCGTTGTAGTATTGCGGCTGTGGATTTGCTCGGTGCCTGGGTGTCGGCGGGATATTCCGATACGGAGAAATTTACATTTACGGATGTTGACGGCAAATTTTGTGAAGCAAATTTTACAGGGGATGTTCAACCATTATTCTTGGAATCTAACCTGTGGTATCCGGGATCGCTTTCCTGTTCTTCTTGCCATGGACCGGATTTGGCTACTGCCTTCATGAACATGAACCTGAGTACCTATGAAGGTGTTTTGGCTGGTTCTGGTCGTGCAAACGGCGAAGCACAAGGCAATGATATTCTTGGAGGTGGGGATTGGGAACAATCTCTACTGTATCAGATGTTGTATGCGCCGAACGGTACAACCGCTATCGGACGCCCGGCCATGCCTCTCGGCCGTCCACTGGAAGTGCCGGCAGAAGGACCGATTATCTTTGCCGGAACAGCCAGCGTACAAGAATAAGCGCCAAACAAGGTATCCATCCCAATTGGAAACGCCCTCCAGTCTCATCATGAAAGTGGAGGGCGTTTTTTGTGTTAGGCACCATTCAAAAAACGTCTCTTTGCGAGGGACGTTTTCACTGGCAGAAAGGGTGGAATTTGCATCGTCCCCTTATTGGGAAACCTGCAAACATTATTTTTAGATGCAATACCTTGAATAAAAATTGAATAAAAAATGCCCCTTCAAAAAGGGGCATTGCTGGCGGAGAGGGCGGGATTCGAACCCGCGAACCCTTTCAGGTTACACACATTCCAGGCGTGCGCGCTAGGCCAGACTACGCGACCTCTCCATTTCGGGCGGCTGAAATTATACCGTATTTTTATTTGTTGGTCACGTTAAATGCAGACAAAACTTCCTGCCTGTACTATGCGTCCAGCAGACCCCACCTGCCTGCTGCCAGATATAGAATTTCGAGGATCAGATCTTCGTAACGGATCCCCTCCGCTGCGGCCTGGATGCAAATGTCGCTGTAGCCGGGAGTCAAGCCGGGGAGGGGATTGATTTCCATGAGTTGGGGCTTGTCGTCGGCATCCAGACGGATGTCTACGCGGGAGATGTCAAGCGCGTCCAGGGTGATGTGTGCTTGCAGGCCGATGTGCAGTAGTTCCCTTTCCAGGTCAGGTTCAATAACAGTCGGGCAGATGTATTCGGGGGCTCCTGCCTCGCCGGGCAGTTCAGCCTTGGCAGCATAACTATAAATGCCAGGAGTTGCTGCTTTAATCGTATCTAATTCCAGTATAGGCATTTGGTGGAATCCATCTGTGTTGTACCACTCAGGATGACGGCTGAAACGCCTCGCACATGGCCCACCAATCTGGCCTACAGTGTATTCATTCCCAGGTAGAAATGTCTCAACCAAGGCGGGTTGTTTGTAAGTGGCGAGGATGAATTTAACGCGTTCGCGCAGTTTGCTTTCAGTTATGACAATCGAATTATTATCAATGCCCATGCCACTACCTTCGCGCGCAGGCTTTACGAAAAGTGGAAAATCCAGTTCTGGGGAAATGGATTCCTCTCCAGTGACAAACTCCTGAAAAGATGCAATGGGCAGGCCATGGTCACGCCAGATGCGTTTCGTCAGTGTTTTGTCTAAGGCCATAGCGTTGGTCAGGATGCGCGAATGGGTGTAGGGAAGCCCCATCATTTCCAATATGGCAGGTGTTTGCGCTTCTCGCGCGTCGCCTTGCAAACCTCCAGCATCGTTGAAACAAATATCCGGCTGGTATTCTTCCAGGGCGTGTGGCAGGCTCTTGTTGGCTAGGAGCAATTTGGTCTCGTGCCCGTCTGACTCGATGATGTCTTGCATGAGACGCACTGTATCCATGCTTTCAAATTCCCCATATGCATCAGAGGGAAGATCTAGTGAATGGAGTAATTTTTTATCTTTGATGTTTGCCAGAATAGCTACGCGCCATTTGCGTTTCAATTGCTTATCGGACATTTTTCCTCCACGGGGGGTTGGGCATCTTATTGTAGCAAAAGATGAACCATAGAGGTAAAAGTTGTATAAGGGAAAAGTCAGATTATATAGAACAGCGAGCAGGATTCGAGCAGGCGCAGAAGCACAGCGGGAAATCAATCCCTGTTAGATGCCTGTGGTTGTTATCTTTTATCCCCTCCTAACATAAAATGCAAAACAGTCAGAAATTCTACAGCTTCTCGAATTTCTGACTGTTTATAGCAGATTTCTGTGCCCCCACGTGAATCTTTTCCAAGCCTCACCCATCCCTATTTCCAGAGAATAACATAATTCAATCGAATTACTTGTTTAGGATCCCAGTCATATGTGCTGAAATAGTCAAGGAGTGCAGGTTAGATACTCCGTCTCTTTTCTCTCTCTCGCTTATTCGATAATAAAGTTGCGACTGTAGTTTGTTGAGATAAAACTTCTCTTTTGGTGACATTCTGGGTGTCTTTTTCAGAGGAGACAAACCTTGATTGAATGATCAACGATTGATTTAAATCCAGGGGAGTGGACTGGTCAGCTTTCTGTCTGCTCTGTTTGAGATCGAGCAATGTTGAATATTGAATAGCATTTGCGGTTCCGGTTTGAGATGTTGTCTTTCCAAAATGAGAAACGCTTCTCACCCATTTCCAACTTTTCTCTACATCTTGGTTGGAAATCTTGATCCGTCTCACAGTGATATCAAGAACCAACAATATTGCCGCAAAAATAATAAGCCGCTGCCAGATCGGTTGGATTGAACTACTCATTTCCAGGTTATGTTCAAAGATTGACTTTGGGGTATCAACCATCGACACCAGAGGAGAAACTTGTCCCGCAGATTTTGTTCGATTCAACGTTGGAATATATTCAGGAGAATAACTCTGAGACCATCCGAAGGTTTCAAGGATGCTTTCTTCGCTATCCGGATGGGTTCCAGATAGGCTGATCGTATAACTCCCAGGCTCCAGCGCATCAATGTTCGCCTGGTATTTGCCAGGCCCCGTTTGCTCGAGCAGGACTTCCCGGGTTTGCCCATCTTGAGAAACAATATTCGCGGCCATCTCAAACGAATTCAATGTATCCCCTGCCTCATCACGTGCAATGACTGATATCGTATTTGAGCCGTTACTAGATTGTATAGCTAGCTCAATATTCGATGAATCGACCGGAGAACTCACATAGCTGATAGCCTGATTCCAAAAGGAGGGGAAACCACTCCAGGTTAGCCAATTCCTGGCCCATCGCCCACTTGCGTCCGATGTGAAGGCGACCGTTTTTCCGAGACCGTATTGCCAGCTTGCCAGGACTGGATCGTCACGTTCAGAAGTCAAAATAATCGTTCCGGCCTCTTTGGGGCTGCTGGTGACATACCCGTGTAAGATTGGCAAACCGCTGATCCCTGACAAAATGGATGAATTAGACTTGATCTGCGGCGAGAACGGTTGCTCGACAACATAAGAGCGGGTTGCCAGTGTGGTCTCTTCTGTAAAGATACTGGGGATTGTTTGCGGATCGGTGACATGGTGGAAACGCCCGCCACCCAGCAGCGCCAGGTCGGGCAAGAAGGGAGCCGCATCATTTCCAACGCCGACGCTTGTCAACGTGATTTTGTAAGTTTGGTTCAACCTTTGAACCAATTCCGGGATGCCGCTGGGATTAGCACCCCCATCCGTCAGCAGGATGACGTGCTTGACCTGCCCATCGTCTGCAGGGAGTTGCTGGGCAACGACTTGCAACCCGGCCAGGATATTGGTGCCACCCCCAGAACGAATGGAAGCAACCGAGGCCAGGATGGCATCTTTGTTGCTTACTTCCGTGATTGGGGTTACCCAACGCGGGCTGGAATCGAAGATTACCACCCCAACTTTATCATTTGGCTTCAACAAATCGATAGAACGAAGTACCGCTTCTTTTGCTAATTCAAGCTTGCTGATTCCTCCACTGGTGTCTGTCATGCTGTTGGAGCGATCGATCACGAAAACCAGCGTGAGCGTACTTTCACGGACTTCGTCCTGGTTTTGCATCTGGATTGGCAGCATCTCCTCCAGCGGAGTGTCGTAATAGCCGCCCACGCCGTAACTGGTCAGGCCACCGATCGTTATCAGTCCGCCACCCAGGTTCCGGACGTAGCTTTGAAGCGTCCGCATTTGTACCAGGGTCAGACTCTGCCCGGGTACATCGATCAAAATCACACCGTTATACTGTGCCAGTTGTCCAGGGTCAAGTGGCAGGTTTTCTGGTTGGGTAACATCGAATTCGTAATTTCCGCTTTCAAGGATTCGAATTAAAGCGCTAGCTTCATCAGGCCGGACTTGCCCATCAGGATAAACACTGCCTGCCGGAACCGAAACGACCAGCACCCTTGGCGGGCCAGTCACATAGGTAACGCCGGATAGGTGATTGTTTTGTGGAACCGCGTCATTCGCAGGAATTAGCTGGGGTGACCAACGGGATCGAAAAAGATTGTTCTCCTTCTTTCAACTGAATATCTTGCTCTGAGACCACATTCCCACTCGAAAGGATCCGCACAACTGCCGGTTGACTAACCGAAGAATAGACTGTAAAAGCGAGATCGAAGCTTTTATCCCGTGGCAAACGGGTGGGCATCTGCAAATCAAGAATAGCCGCATCAGCCGAAGTGTTAGTCTCCAAAGGGAGTTGGAGGATGTCAATCCTGTTGGTATTCGCTACCTGGAGGGCATCGTTCAGCTCCCCCTGATTGTTGCTTCCGTCTGTAAGCAGCACAATTCGTTTGGTTGAATCCGCAGGGAAGAGCGCTTGCGCCAGGTTGATCGCTTCGCCAATATCGGTTTGACTGGTGACGGGGACTGAGTCAATGCCGTTGACTTCCAGATCTATGGATAATGGCTTTTCAACCAGAGCATTCCCTCCGAAAACGATCAGACCTGCCAGGTCATTTGGCGTTTTTGATTCTATGGATTTTTGTATAAAGTCAAGGGCAACCTTTTGCTGGGCCTTGGGGATTGAATCCGAAACATCCAGAAGATAGATCACGGACAGGCGATTATTTGGAATTTGGATGGTTAATTCAGCCAATCCCAATACCAGACAAACGATCAGCAAACTTCTCAGGAATAAGGCTGCATAATCACTGATTTGTTTTCTTTCTCGACTCGGCCATCCTACCCATAGAAAAAGCGGCAAGAGCAGAAGTAACCATAAATATCCGGGGGTCTGGAACATGGCTAATGAGCATCCCTTTGCCAAAATGTGGGGATTTTATTGAGCACCCACAAAGGGAGCGGTCGCCGGAAATACAACCACCACTCAACGGTCAGGAATACCAATGCCAAAACAACCGGAATCTGCCACAGAGTTTTCAATCCCATTTGTGGAGGAATTTGTGCTGAGTTTGCGTCATTGGGTCCAGTTATTGAAAACGCTTGCCGGGGTGCAATACCTGACTCAACATTTGAAAAGATATTGACTGCAAATTGTTCCGTGTACTCTCCAGGCAAGGCTGTAATCGTATAAATTCCGGGGATATGCGTATCCAAAAATGTGGAACCGCTTTCATTCAAATCAACCGCTTCTTCAGTCCCATTTGGGAGAAGGATGCGTATTGCATCAACACTTGCCCCTGGTTTCAAATGTACAGCCTGTTTTACCCGGTATCCGTCAGGAGCATCATACATCACAGGCGGATTCAGATAACTTAGAAGTTGATCGAACAGGATTGGGAAAGTAACCTGAAGAGGTAAATCCGAATCGAGCAAGTTGAAACTGACCACTGCAAATCGATGCGATTGGAACTCCCCCACGAACACCAAGGGGCCAACTTCGCTGGTGATAAGCGGCTCACCCCAGTCCGGCAAGGTAATAACCTTCGTTTGTAAAATCTGCACCTGATCCCAGTTAATATATTGGGTCAGCGGATGATCTACAACGTCAACCCGGCCATATTCCTCTGTTGCAGGAGAAACATCAAAAATTGGGTTTTCAGGCGGATCGATCAGCAAGATGTTCCCATTAGGCAATTTTTCCGGGAAAAAGCCATCATAAATGAAAATGGAAAACCCTTCATTCGGCAATGGACTGTCCCCTCCGATTTCGTCCGAAAAAGCTCGATAGGCTTCTGAATCGGGCAGAACAGACAGGAATTTCTCGAGAAAAAAGTTCCCTTTCGAGACCAGAAGGATCCGTTTCGATTCTGACGGATGGTAGGCTATATAGGCCTGATCGTCCAAAGGATAATCGTCCAAGGTATCAGCCCCTGCATCGTTGGACAACCGGGCAGTATAGGTCTGGATGCCGACAGGGAGTCCAGTGATAACTTCTGTGTAAGTTTCACCTGCCGGTATTTCAATACTGTTTGCTTGTAACAACTCTTCCCCCTGAAAAATGGAGAGGAGCGCTGATTTTGCTGAATCACTATAATTGTGTACCTTAATGAGCAATTCACTGCCAGATCCTTCTGGAGATATCGAGAAGGCGTTAATTCCTATATTGTTTTCGCTCGAACCGACTAGTCTGTATTCAAACCGGTCTGTATACAGCGAAATATCCTCATCGGGGAAATTTCCATCAGACAGCAATACCACCAAATGGTCAGGAACTGTGATCGAAGCATTTGCCAGAGCGAATACCGCTCTCCAGTTCGCTTCTCCAAAACTTACGGTGGCAGCTTCTACTATTTCCCGCATCTCTGATTTGTCCTGGCTGTGGGCGATCAACACAGTTGGTTCTGAACTGGCCTGGATAAGTGTTAATTCGCTGCTATTGGGAAGGTCATTAATAATTTTCTGTAGTTCTTCTTTAGCTGATTCGAATCGTGACGGAGAAACATCAGACGCTTGCATGGATGCAGTCGCATCCAGGATCACAATCACTTGAGCATTACTAATTGCATCTCCTCGAATAGCTGGTTGGATAAGCGCAAAAACAAGCGCGGCGAGAATAACCAGTTGAATGATCAATAGCAGGTTGCGCTTTAGTTTCTGCCAGGGTCGGTTTGCCTGTCGGTCTTGCAGTATCATTTGCCAGAGCAAGATCGAAGAAATTTCAACCTTCTGGCGTTGGAATTTCAACATATAAAGCAGGATGATCGGGATCGCTAAAAGTCCGAGCAGGGCAAACCAGGGGGACAAGATCCTCACCGCACCACTCCCGCCTTACGCAATTCATACATGAGAAATTGATCCCAGGTTAAAGATGTATCAATACTGAAATATCGAATTTGCCGCTGATTGCAAAAGCTGCGGATTTCAGCTTGCCAGGCTTTTAGTCGCTGGTTGTATACCCTGCGCATACTCCGGTCGATATTTACTTCTTGAGGCTCCCCGGTTTCCGAATCAATTAACTGTAGTTCTCCATCCATACCGGGATGAAGCTCTTCCGGGCAAAGAATTTGTAACAAAATAATTTCATGACCAAGACCTTGCAAATGTTTCACCCCGTCTTTGTATCCATCCACAAACAACAGATCGGAAATCAGGATGACAAGCCCGGGTCTTTTTCTGGACCCGTTAAACTGCCTGCTTGCTTCAGACAAATGAACCTGTCCCTTTGGTTTGACTCCGCTAAGAGCATCTAGCATCCTTATTAGATTCCCCTGGCCACGCATTGGACCAAGCTGCATACCTGTGCCAAGTACTTCCAACCAAAGTTGGTCGCCTGTAAAAAGGCTAATTACCGAAAAGCCGGCTGCCAACTTGCAGGCATACGTGAATTTGTTTTCATCCCCTGCCCCCCAATCCATGGATTTGGAACCGTCCACCAAAAGATAGACAGCCAGATCATCCTCATGTTCTCTCAACTTGATAAAGGGGTGATTGTGGCGGGCATATATATTCCAATCAAGCTGCCGCAAATCATCCCCGGGAACATAGTTCCTGTAATCTGCAAACTCGATGCTTTGCCCACGCCTAATCGAACGTCGGTTGCCTCGTATGGTTCCGGCTTTGATTTGTTGAGCGACAAGTTGCAGGCGTTTCAGGCGGTTGATGGTAGAAGAGCTAAGATTCAAGAGGTGTACTATCCAAAATCTCTGTGATGATCTCATCAGGATCGATTTCTTCGGCCAGCCCTTCAAAGTTGAGTAGCAAGCGATGGCGCAAAGCGGGGTGGGCAACAGCCTTGACATCATCGAACGCGACGTTATAGCGGCCTTCCAATAAGGCGTTAACTTTCGCACCGAGAATGATTGCCTGGCCACCCCGTGGTGAAGCGCCATAGCGGACATATTGTTTTACGATTTGTGGGCAGTCCGTGCATTTAGGATGCGTGTGTGTGATCAGCCGCGCAACATATTCATTGAGATGTGATGGGATCGCGACATGTTTGGCTATCTTATCAATGACTGTCACATCATTGGCATGCGCTATTTGAGATGCAGTTTGAGCTTCATATCCGGTTGTGCGTGCAAAGATTTGTGAGAGTGTTGCTTCGCTGGGAGAATCAACCTTGATCTTGAAGAAGAAACGATCAAGCTGAGCTTCTGGTAACGGATAGGTACCATCCATCTCAAGTGGATTTTGCGTGGCCATAACGAAAAAGGGCGAGTCAAGAGTATATGTTTTCTTGGCAATGGTGACCGTATGTTCTTCCATTGCCTCTAACAAAGCGGATTGTGTTTTTGGTGGGGCGCGGTTGATTTCGTCAGCCAGAACCAGGTTTGCAAATATCGGACCAGGCTGAAAGTGGAAAGATCGTTCTCCTCCCATGTCGCTTAGAATCTCCGTCCCCATAATGTCTGCTGGCATCAAGTCAGGCGTGAATTGAATCCGGGAGAAGTGCAGGTCTAATGCCTGCCCCAGCGTGCGAATGAGCTTCGTTTTTCCCAGGCCAGGCACGCCTTCCAAAAGAACATGGCCTTCGGAAAACAGGGCAATGAGAACGAGCCGAATGATCTCGTCCTGCCCAACGATCACTTTTTGAATTTCCTGCTTGATCGCACTGACTTTTTCCAAATAGGCTTTAATACGTTGTTGAACTTTTGTATCCATATTCTTTACCTTGGATCAAGGGAACTGAAATATTCGCGGACTATTTGTTGAAAAGATAGTGGAATCGCTCCAGATTCAAGCGCTTGCTGGGTGCTTTTTTCATAAGATGAGTAGACTTCAGTGTATGGTACGGTGCTTTGAGCGTTTTCTACTAAAGAACTGCTGACATCCCCAACTGCATTACTAGCTGAATCTTCTCCCGTACCAAGCGAAAGCTCTGTTTCGGGCATACCACCCAGCCGTTGTGGTGCATAAACCGAATCGTATTGTTTCTCGCTGCCATTTCCAGGTGTATTGTTCTGTGTCAATGGGGTTAAACCAGCCTCCTTCCTAGGTGTTCTTGATTCTTCGAATTCCCCGCTTCCGGGCTGGCTCCCAAAGCTGCCTTTTTGTTCACTGGGTGGATTTTCGTTTGAACTGGTTTGAGATCCGCTATTTTGCGCAGACGCGCTAAACATGGCCGCGGTCATCATGCGCCCCTGACTATCTGCCAAGGCATCAGCCGATCTCTGGGCCGCATCACTGGCTTCAACCCGCTGGATAGCATCGGAGATAGCTTTACTGGCATTGGCAATCGCTTCCTGCGCGGCTTGCAAGTCTTGATTTTGTAAGGCTTCCGCGGATTGTTTGAACTTTTCTGCAAGTTCAGGTGAAGAGCCTTCCAGTTGCTCGGCCATTTCCATAAATTGTTCGGCCAGACTGGCTAACTCTTGTGGGTTCAATGTGCTCAAATCAAGTTCTTCAAGGCTTTCTCCTGCAGCCTGAAGATATCCCTGAGACAATGCCTCCCCCATCAAATTCAATGGGCTGTCCTGATTCTTCGCCAATTCTTCTCCTGCCGCTTGCAATCCTTCGAACTCTTCACTCCCGATGCTGCTCAGTTCCTCAAGCGTTTGCTGGGCATCGCTCAGGGCTGAGACCGCCTCTTCTAGGCTCTCAGCCTGATTCATCACATCAAGTGATTCTTTTAGGGGAGATAATATCGCTCCCTTTGTTTCGCTTGAAAGCTGTTCGCTGTTTTCAATCTCTGATATCAACTCTTCCAGGTTTTCAACTTCAGCCTTCACCAAACGTTGGTTTTGGGCATTTGTTTCGGCCTGTTGAAAAGGCTGTTGCCCCAAAAACCAGGAACCGAAAATGAGACCAAAAGCAACTAATAGCAGGCTGAGCTCCATTTTGGGAAAATGCCATTTCAAGCCATCTTTGGGCTGGATGGACTGAGTCGCTTCCAGAGCATCGCTCAGTTGTAATTGTTGCCAGGCTTGATCGACTTGTTCACGCTGATTAAGTTCAATTGCTGTACTGACACGCTCTTTCAAATCAAATATTTGTTCATATTCACGAGCTATTTTCACCCGTGACTGCGGCCATAACCAGGCAATCCCGATGGCTATCACAAATCCAATTAAGCCAGAAGCGGTCAACAAAATAAAATATTCCGCGACTAATAATGTGCTATTTGGGATGAGAGCGAGAGCAGCGATGGCGGATATAATCATTCCCAAAACCAGACCACGTGCGCCAAAATAGATTGCCCTTTGCAACCTGGTCCAGCGTTGCCATTGTCGTAGTCTGGAAATGAGAAGATCAAAATCGTTCATAATTTATTGTTTTGCTTTATTTGCCTGATTGATGACCAGTAAAAGAGCCAAGAAATGAATAAATATAATAGAGTAAAAGTAATCCAAGGCGCTAAAAATGGAAAGGAGGCATTAAAAGCGGTCAGATCATATAAAATACGCGCGCCCTCATCCAAGTAAAGGTTGTAGCTTACAAAGGCTGCAGAGATGGGGTTTGAAGCAATCAGGAGCCAGATAAAGGCAATGACAATAGTCTGTAAGATGGGATCAAGGGGTTTTGAAATCGATTGAAGCGAAACAAACAAATCTTGATCGAGGGGAATAGGAGTCAATTTTATAATAACATATACCAGGGTGGGGAAACCTATAAGAATGATACTGGCTATCGAATAGGCTAATCCCATTGCTGAGCTTGTACGCCGGGACCGAGTCGAGGCCCAGATACTAAAAGAACACAGGAATATAGTTGTTACAATTAGAAGCACAATACTACCAAAAAACTCTAAGGGGGTAAGGCCTCCCAGTAAAAAAGCACTGCTTTGAAGTGGGAGACTACTCAGTAGCATTATCAACGAAAACATAACGCCCGCAAACAGCTTTCCCCTGATAATTGAACCTGTGGTTAGTGAGGTGATCTGTATTAAATCGAATGTCTTATTCTCTCGCTCAGATGTAATTGAATCGGCAGAAAATAAGGGGGCAACAATCAGTATAGCGGCCAGTTCTGCTAAAGTAATTGCAAGAAAAATTATCTTGCCTAGAGTGCGCCGAACATCTGGGTCGGGATTTATTGCATTGGCCGAAATAACAGTTACATAAAACAGAAAAGCAATGATCACCAAAATAATCAGGTAAAAAGTGAGAACAGAGCGGGAGCGTTGTTGACGCATTAATCCACGCAGTTCTTTTACAAGGATCGGATTATTCCGTATGGATTTCCTTAATCGATAGTTTTTTTTATCTGACAAAGGAAGAGATGTTTGCTCGTTCATCAGCCTAGGGTGCCTTTGGTTACCTGCAGGAATATATTTTCAAACCTGTTACCATCTACTTCGAAACTTAACACATGAAAACCCAACCGAACCAGAACAGATAGAAGTTCAACAACTTTTTCATCATCTCCAGAGAATTTAATTTCAACTGTTGTAAGCACATTTTCTGATTGATCTTCGGTAATCAAAATATCAGATATATATGGGTTTCTTTCCAATATAATATGAATATTTTCTGGATTCCCTGATAGCCTTAGGCGGATTGTTCTTGGTAGTTTGATCTGGGATTTCAATTCCTTGATTGAGCCATAAGCAACCAATTTGCCAGCATTCATAATCCCTATACGGTTACAAATTCTAGTAATGTCTGCCAATATGTTTGATGATAAGAAAATCGTTTTTCCCAATTGTGTGAGTTCGCTAAACAATTCTTGAAACTCAAATCTGGCATTTGGGTCTAATCCAGATAAAGGATTATCCAAAATTAATACTTTTGGATCATGAAGAAGAGCGCGAGATAAACTCAATCTTTGTCTCATTCCAAATGATAAAGCTTCTACCTGGGCATCTATTTGGTCAGACAAGTCAACCAATTCTAAAAGAGCAGATATCAAGTCCGGTCTTTCACGATAATGGATTTTATTAGCGGCTCCAAAGAAATCTAAATATTCCCAGACTGTCATATCAGGATAAACGCCACAAATCTCTGGCACATACCCAATTACATAGCGAACCAATTCTGGTGATGATTTAACACTATGCCCATCGATCAAAACGTCTCCATGCGTGAGCGCGAGCAATGTTGCCATGATACGAATCGTGGCAGTTTTGCCTGCACCATTTGGCCCAATAAAACCGAAAGTCTCGCCTTCTTCTACTGTCAAGGAAAGATCATCAATAATCTTTTGTTCATTATGCATTTGCGTCAGATTGGTGATTTGGATGATTGCAGACATCTACGGCTCCACGACCAAACTGATGTCTGCTCGTATGACATTTGCATCCCCCCCACCGTTTCCATTTTCCGCTAACCGGATACGAATTTCAGTGATGTTTTTATCAACATAGTCTGTCGGATCGGAAACCAAAACGTCTCCCCAGTTGCTGACATCCAGTTTGTCCCATTGCTCCTGCCCAAAATTCCAGAGAAATACATCCAAGGGGAAATCCGGACGAGAATCCTTTCCTTCTAAATGAATAATGAGTTCAACGATCTTGGAATATGAAACCGATTGTGCCAGTTTGTAATAAATTTCAACTTGATCCTGATAACCAAAGCGTATTTCATATGGGTTTGAATTTTTAACGCTGCTATTTTCAGTAGCGAACCAATTAAAGAGAGCTGGTGGAAGGATCAATTGATTATTTGAAGATAGGACACCAATCGGTAGTGAAATCATGTAGGCAGTTATGTGGTTTGCATCAAATTCTTCGTTGGGAATTGACACCTGGTATGGAGTCTGAGTATCATCCCACCCAACAAGAAGAAAACCTACTGGTGGGACAGTGTAATTTCCCAATATCGCCTCGATCAAATTGATTTGTTGTTCGATTTTGTTTTTGGCAACCATTGTTGATGGCGATAATCTCCCTTCAAGAATGCTTCCATAGTAAGTGCTGGGGTTGTAAACGCTACTGTAAACAACGGAGCCGGAGTTTGAACTTTTTTGGGAGAGCAAGTCGATCGGGAGGTCGATGCGAAGGGTTCCGTCGGCGGGGAGATCGCCAACTAACTCGAATCCGCCCGGGTAAAAGAGGATAGCGTTTTTCAGGTCAACGTCACTCTCATTTTGTATCTCACCGGATAGTATCGCTGTGGAAGATTCAAGAATCAGGTTTAAATCTGAATATAACGGCAATGGCGTTACCTCGCCTAAAATGCCCAAGGGCATGATTTCGGATGCATTAATTAGAGTAGCAGCATGAAATGTGTTTGATTGTATAAAATCCCACTCATTATTTGGGGTATCGTAATAATTATGAGGCGCAAAGGGATATGGAGAGAAGCCCGCTTCAAGCTGGATCTGATAATTGCCTCTCCTGGGGGAGAAAGTTCCCACCATGCCGCTTGCGTACGCGCGCTCACCACCAGCCCATTGATGGACAACCGCCAGTTGGTTGATTTGCAGTTTCGTTCCTCGAAACCCCCATCCAAGAGCAAGCATGACAGCGGTCAGAATAAGTGTAATGATGGGGATCGTAAACCAGGTCCATTCGGGTTTATTCAGTCTTTTCAAGATTAGGAAATGAACAGGCCCAAAGAGAAGAACATATAGTATCAACACCACCAGTACATAAGAAATAGAAGGAAGTTCTTGATTTTGGAACAACGAGATCGCCGCTATCGCCGAGTTCCAATCTTTGATGGTGGTGAAATCATAACCGCTAGAAGTGCTTCTCAATAAATAATCATAAAATGGGAGGGCATTTTCAGATGTTCTGAAATTTGAAGCGTTAATGTCAAAAGTGATTAATGATACAGTTCCTGATCCCAGCGAGCGTTGAATCACCAAAGGATAACTGTTACTCTGGAGAAGGACTCTACTATCGGGTTGCAATGTACCTTCTACTAATAGAATATCAGGCAACTCTAGAGTGTCTCCGAAAGATGATAAGCCAGTAAGGACATTCGCAGTTTTTGAATCGGAAATTTTAATAGGTAGGAGTTCATCAAAACCGAACAGGGTTGTTTTCCAATTTGTTCCCCCACTAAGAATCAGATGCCCACCTTGAGAAACCCATACCTTGATCGCCTCGTATTGTTCCAAGCTCAAATTCGATGCATCTGTGTTTGCAATTAACAAGGCATCTAGACTTTGTAACCCTAATACATTCTCCGGCAGGTTTTCATATGTCAACAAGACAACATTGGTTGAATTTGCTGGTTGCAGGGAATTTAGAATTGAAATCGCCGATGGCGTATTAGTAATCACTCCAACAATGCGGTTTACAATACATGTCAGGTTTTTGCTTTCCAGGAAAATAGGGTCAGCATTTTCCTGCTCAGGTATCAATCGAAAAGAAACTGCCTGGCGGACATCTAATTTGTTCGTAAAGATTTGCGTGGAAATCGATTTTTGCGCGCTGGGAGTCAGGGAAATGGGAATCAGATACTCCGCCTGCGAGTACGCAATTGATAACTTGCCTGTGAAATATGAATCTTGTGAGTTAAGAACAATATGAACTGGCAACCAATAACCAAATTTGCAATGATCGTCAAATCCAATCTGTATATTTACATCAAATTCTGAATTAGACTGAGCCTGCACAAGTAGAACAACACTTGCATTCAAAGATTGCGCAAGCAGAAAGAAAACAGCAATAAGGGTAAATTTTGAAAATAGTGGGGAAGTAATCCTAGACATGCTTTTGTATCTTGATTATACAAGATTGTAAATTGCAATACTTACAACTATAAAAACCATCGGAACTGGAAAAAAGAATCGAACTCTTATTTTTTCTTTACCGGGGACAAATAATCAATATAGATCCCTAAATCCCCCAATTTTCCCTTAGAATCGAAGCACAATATAGACAAAAACCGCTCAACATCATTTGTTGGCGGTCTTTCTTGAGTTGGTGCCCCCACGTGGATCTGTTCCGAACTACACCCTTCCCTATTTCTAGGGGAAAATACGGTTCAATGGCGTTACTTTTTTTGAATCTTAGCCGTTTGTGATGAAATCGTCAAGGAATACTGATGTTACCTATGTATTGATAAAAAAACTTGCTTGTGAAATGGTTTAAAGCTATTTCACACATCGAAACCCTAAATATGCCGGGCCAAAATCTTTTGATCTTGGCCAAACATTTCCATCGTAAACGATTATATACGC
>WOR8_10001635_pt1 | contig 27012 bp, 30 predicted proteins | sample DeeMarSeWOR38_10_FD_19890 | JGI IMG/M metagenome (IMG submission 19890) | reverse complement strand
CGCCCGAGAAGGAAAAGGCTGCGGCAGCGCCCGAGAAGGAAAAGGCTGCGGCAGCGCCCGAGAAGGAAAAGGCTGCGGCAGCGCCCGAGAAGGAGGAGGCTGCGGCAGCGCCCGAAAAGAAGAAGGCCGCAACGGAGCCCAAAAAGGAGAAAGCAGCGCCTGAAAAACCGCTGGAGAAGATGACGGCCAAGGAACTCAGAGACGTTGCCAAGGAGATTCCTGAAATCACCGGTGTCTACGGTATGAACAAGCCCGAATTGCTGTCAGCGATCAAGCAGGCTCGGGGCATTGTCGAGAAGACCAAGAAAAAGGCGAGCACTGCAGTTCGAGATCTGAAAAAGCAGATCAAGGAGTTGAAAAGGCAGCGACAGGCGGCCCTGGAAGCCCAGGACAAGAAAAAAGCCGGTATTTATCGACGCCGGATTTCGCGCCTGAAGAAGAGGACCCGAAGAGCCGCATAACCGGCATATTCCCCCTGTGGGCAAAACGCATCCGCCCATTTTCATGTGATCGAGGGCTTGCGGTGCTCCGTTTCGGGCCGCGCCCCTGAGCTTCCGGCAAATGTGCGAATGCGCGCCGAGAGATAAACGGGCACAGCGATGATTGATCCGGCAGATGTAGCCTTTGATGTGGACGGTGTTATTGCCGATACCATGTCTCTTTTTCTCGATATCGCCAGAGAAGAGTATCAGATTGAAGGAATCCGGGCCGAGGACATGACCTGCTATATCCTGGAGGAATGTCTCGACCTCGATTCCGGCATAATCGATGCGATTCTCGATCGAATCCTCAGCGGCAATTATTCCGGGACTCTGAAGCCGATAGACGGCTCACTTGCCGTGTTGGCCCGAATTGCCCGCAATCGCTATCCGTTGCTGTTCGTTACTGCAAGAACACAGGCAGACCTGATTCAGGATTGGCTGCAGGAAGGGTTGTCGCTGGATTGCGGGTCTATTCAGGTGGTGGCCACCGGCACGTTCGACGGAAAGACCGCGGTGTTGCTGGAGCGCGGGGTGCGCTATTTTGTCGAAGATCGACTGGAAACATGCTTTCAGCTGAAAAATGCCGGCATCGAGCCGGTGTTGTTCAGCCAACCCTGGAATCGAGAGGATCATCCGTTCATCGAAGTGCAGAACTGGAAAGAGCTGGAGGAACTGTTCGTGTTTGGTCCCAGCGCAATGGACCGGCCAAGAGGGTGAGGATGTGGGCGGAAAACCAAATGACATATTCGGACAGATCGAAGCGTTTATCGATTCTCTTGTCGTGGAAAAGGGGTATTCGGAGAACACCTGCCGGGCTTATCGGGCAGACCTGAAGGAATTTGCCGCATTCGTTCACGCGCCTGAAAACTCGCCGACCGAAAGACTCGATGCACTGACCATCCGCAAATACCTTGGTATCTCGCACCGGAAAAATAAAAAATCGACCACGGCCCGCAAACTATCGGCGATCCGTTCTTTCTTTCGCTACCTGGTAAAACACGGGCTTCTGGAACACAATCCGACCGATTCGGTCCTCACCCCCAAGCAAGAGCATCCGATTCCGGCCTATCTGTCTGTTGACGACATGTTTCGGTTGATCGATTCGATTCATACCGATACCCTGCTCGGGTCGCGCAATCGAGCGATATTTGAAACCCTTTATTCCTGCGGACTGCGGGTATCGGAAGTTGCCGGATTGAACGTATCCGATGTCGATCTCAATACCGGTATGGTGAAAGTGCTCGGCAAGGGCGCCAAGCAGCGGCTCGTGCCGGTGGGGGAAAAGGCGGTAGCGGCCATTCAGGCATATCGCAGACGATTGAAAAAAGAAAAAAAGATCTCCGACCGAAAGGACGGAGCGCTCTTTCTCAACCGCAACCTTGGACGGTTGACGACCCGATCCATAGCGCGCATTCTCGATCGGCTGGTACTTGAATGCAGCCTCCGCATGCCGATATACCCCCATGTATTGCGTCACAGCTTCGCCACGCATCTGCTCGATGGGGGTGCGGATCTGCGGGCGGTTCAAGAGCTGCTGGGACACAAAAGCCTCTCCACGACACAGAAATACACCCATGTGAGCATCGATCGGTTGATGGAAACCTATGACAAGGCGCATCCGAGAAAATGAGCGGATGCGTTTCGATCTATCCCTTTTGAATGCATACGAACGCAGCCAGCCTTTGAAAACGGCGTCTTAGACGCATCACAGTCCGGCAGAGGAGCAAGACAGGCTATGAAAGTACGCTCAACGACGATATTGGCCGTACGCAGAGACGGCAAGGCGGCCGTCGCCGGAGACGGTCAGGTGACCCTGGAGAATTCGGTGATCAAGCATCACGCGAAGAAGGTCCGCCGAATCTACAACGACAAGATCGTCGTCGGCTTTGCCGGTACCGCTGCCGATGCCTTGAATCTGTCCGATCGACTGCAGGACAAACTCGAGCGCTACAACGGCAACCTGATGCGCGCTGCCGTGGAGCTGGCCAGAGACTGGCGGACGGACAAATACCTGCGGCGCCTGGAGGCCGTCATGGTGGCGGTGGATCAAAAGCAGATATTGCTGATTTCCGGAAACGGAGATGTGATCGAACCGGATGAAGACATCATTGGCATCGGTTCCGGAGGATCAAATGCCCAGGCCGCGGCGGTTGCCCTGCTGCGGCACTCGGACCTGGATGCAAAAGCGATTGCCGCGGAGGCCATCAGAATTACCGCGTCCATTTGTATTTACACCAACGATCAAGTAACGGTGGAGCAGGTGTGATGTTGCTTGCTGCCTGCCGCCGGGTGGAGCGCAGTCCATGCGTAATTTGAAACCTACTGAAATTGTCAGTGCCCTGGACAAATACATCATCGGGCAGCACCAGGCCAAGCGTTCTGTGGCCATTGCCCTGAGAAATCGATGGCGCCGCCAGCAGGTGCCGGAGGAGATGCGTGACGAAATTCCTCCCAAAAACATCATCATGATCGGCCCCACGGGAGTCGGGAAAACCGAGATTTCGAGGCGTCTGTCGCGATTCTCCGATTCGCCGTTCATCAAGGTGGAAGCCTCCAAGTTCACCGAAGTCGGCTACGTGGGCCGGGACGTCGAGTCGATGGTCAGGGACCTGGTGGAGGTAACGGTCACCTTGTCCAAAGCGCGGGAATACGAAAACGTTCAGGCAAAGGCACGACAAAACGCCGAAGAAAAAATGCTGGATTTACTGCTTCCCGCACCGGAGAAGCGACCGGCACACCCAGGTGAAGTAGGCGGGCAGCTGTCCGGCGAGGATCTGCAGGCGGCCGAGGAGCGTTCCTCGGCCACCCGGGAAAAGCTCCGCAAGATGCTGCACAGCGGAAAGCTAGACGATCGGTATGTGGACCTGGACGTCACCGATCGCTCTGTGCCGATGGTGGAGGTGTTTTCGAACGTCGGCATGGAGGAGTTGGGGATCAACCTTCGTGATATGCTCGGCGGTATGCTGCCCAAGTCCACCAAACGGCGCAAGGCGACTGTCGCCGAAGCCCTGGACATATTAACCCAGGAGGAAGCCCAGAATCTGATCGACATGGACCGTGTCGTGCGGCAGGCCATTGAAAGTGTCGAACAGTCCGGAATCATCTTCCTGGACGAAATCGACAAGGTGGCCGGAAGAGACGCAACCCACGGACCCGATGTGTCCAGAGAAGGAGTTCAACGAGATTTGCTGCCGATTGTCGAAGGCAGCACCGTGACCACCAAATACGGACCGGTGAAAACCGACCATATTCTCTTTATTGCTTCCGGCGCATTTCACAGCAGCAAGCCGTCGGATTTGATACCGGAGCTGCAGGGCCGGTTTCCCATTCGGGTCGAGCTCGAGTCCCTGGGACAAAAGGAATTCTACCGAATTTTGACGGAACCCAAAAATGCGCTCGTGATCCAGTATCGGGAACTGCTCAAAACCGAGGGCATCGATCTGCTGTTCGAAGAAGGGGCGATCGCCGACATCGCCAAAATCGCCGAAGAGGTGAACGACAAAACGGAAAATATCGGTGCCCGTCGACTGCACACCATCATGGAATGCCTGCTGGAGGATTTTCTTTTCGAGGCGCCGGACCTGCCGGATCGAAAAATTGTCATCGACAGCACTTACGTGGAGAACAAACTGAAGGCCATAAAGGATGATGAGGATCTGAGCCGGTTCATTTTATAGATGGAAATGCTCTTTTTCCCGGTGAACGGTGTTTCCGTGGGTTTTGCACCTGCGACGCTCTGCCGGCCGCCTCGGCAAAACCCCCGTGCGGCCCTGTTCATCATAAACAAATCTTCATTTTCATGATACGGGTGGGTGGTAATCAAAAACAGGCCTTGACAGCTGCCGGGGAAACGCTGCGGCGGGAATAAAAGACAATGAAGGAAAACGTTGCCGACATACTCATCGAGTCACTGCCTTACATCCGTAAATTCAACCGGATGACCATCGTCATCAAATACGGCGGTCACGCAATGGTGGATGAACAGCTCAAAGAAGCCTTTGCCCGGGACGTCACGCTGCTCAAGTTCATCGGGTTGAATCCGGTGGTGGTGCACGGCGGAGGGCCGCAGATCAACACGGTTCTCGAGCGGATGGGTATCGAATCGAAATTCGTAAAGGGCATGCGCCTGACCGACACGCCCACCATGGATGTTGTCGAAATGGTGCTGGGGGGAAAGGTCAACAAAGCCATCGTCGCTCAGATCAATCGACAGGGCGGCAAAGCGGTGGGTCTTTCCGGTAAAGACGGCGGACTGATTCAGGCCAGCAAGCTGCACATCGTTTACCAGGACGATGAGTCCAAACCGCCCGAAATAATCGATCCCGGACACGTGGGACAGGTCACCGGGGTCAATCCGGAAGTCATCCACACGCTCACCCAGCAGGGTTTCATTCCGATCATCGCTCCAGTGGGGGTCGGGGAAAACGGAGAAACTTACAACATCAATGCGGACCTGGTGGCCTGCAAAATGGCCACGGCCCTTTCGGCGGGCAGACTGGTTTTTTTGACCGATGTCGACGGCGTCGTCGATTCGAAGGGGGCGTTGATCTCTTCTATCGATTCGGCCACCGCCAAAGACATGGTAGCCTCCAAGACCATTACCGGCGGGATGATTCCGAAAATCGAATGCGCCCTCGAAGCCCTGGAGCAAGGCGTGGAGAAGGTTCCCATCATCAACGGCAAAAGGCGTCACGCCCTGTTGCTGGAGCTGTTTACCGACCAAGGTATCGGTACGGAAGTAATTCAGTAGCCCGGTAGCGGGTTGGATTCCGATTGCAAAACGTTTCGACTTACCCATACCAAGGATGAGGCCCATGGCGAGTGAAAGTGAAATTATCCGGACGGCGGATGCGGCCATCGCCAACACGTACAAACGGTTTCCGGTGGTGCTGACCCGGGGGGAGGGATGCACGGTTTCCGATGAAGCCGGAAAAACCTACATCGACTTTGTCTCCGGCATCGCGGTTTGCAATCTCGGCCATGCCCATCCGGCTGTCGCCAAGGCCATTGCCGCGCAGGCGCAAACCCTGGTGCACACATCAAACCTTTATTACACCGTCCCGCAGGTGGAGGTGGCCCGCCGACTGGTGGACAGCAGCTTTGCCGACAGGGTGTTTTTCTGCAACAGCGGTGCGGAGGCCAACGAGGCCGCCATCAAACTGGCCCGAAAGTATTATAAGGACAACGGCCAGCCGGACCGGCATCGCATTGTTGCGATGGAAAACTCTTTTCATGGCCGGACCATGGCCGCCTTGTCGGCCACCGGTCAGGAAAAGATCCGCAAGGGTTTCGAGCCGGTTCTGCCGGGGTTCGATTTCGTCCCGTTTAACGACATCGAGGCCCTGACCGCCCGCGTCGATGAAAGCACCTGTGCGGTGTTGTTGGAGCCGGTCCAGGGTGAAGGAGGGGTTCGCTGTCCGCAAGAGAACTTTCTGAAAGAGGTGCGGCAGATTTGCGATAAAACCGGCACGCTGCTGATTTTCGATGAGGTTCAAACCGGAATGGGGCGCACCGGCAGCTTGTTCGCATACGAGTGCTTCGCAGTGGAGCCGGACATCATGACCCTGGCCAAGGCACTGGCCAACGGCCTGCCGATGGGGGCCATGCTGGCGACCGAAAAGATCGCTGCCTCCTTCGGCCCGGGGGCACATGCCAGCACGTTCGGCGGCACGCCTCTGGTTTCAGCGGCTGCCTGCGAGGTGCTGCGGATTATGACCGAAGGCAGCGTCCTGGAAAACTGCCGGCAGGCCGGTGATCACTTCAAAAAACGGCTGCAGCAGCTCGCCGAGCGCCACGGCATCGTGCGCGATGTTCGTGGGTTGGGACTGCTGCTGGGCATGGAACTCACCGTCGCAGGGGACCCGATCGTTCAGGCCTGCCTGGACCAGGGCTATCTGATCAACTGTATCCAGGACAAGGTGCTTCGTTTCATCCCACCGCTGACGATTGCCACCGAACAGATCGACGGGCTGATCGAATGCCTGGATGGAATGCTGGCCGCTGCCGACGCAAAAGGAAAGTAGGGTAGTCAAATCTGCACGACAGGGGAATGGTACCGTGACCGAGAAAATAAAAAAAGTTGTACTGGCGTATTCCGGTGGTTTGGACACCTCCGTCATTCTCAAATGGCTCGTTGAGACTTACGGATGTGAAGTAATCACCTTTTCAGCCGACATCGGGCAGCAGGAAGACTTCAGAAAGATCGAAGAAAATGCGCGCAAAACCGGCGCGTCGAAAATCTATATTGAAGATTTGAAAGAAACCTTTGTCCGGGATTACGTGTATCCCGCCTTTCGGGCCAATGCCATCTACGAGGGAAAGTATCTGCTCGGCACTTCGCTGGCGCGACCGCTGATTGCCAAGCGACAGGTGGAGATCGCCCGGCAGGAAGGTGCCGATGCCGTCAGCCACGGCGCAACCGGCAAGGGCAACGACCAGGTGCGGTTCGAACTCGGATACTTTGCCCATGAACCGACCATTCGAATCATTGCTCCCTGGCGGCAATGGAACTTGAACTCCCGCACGGCCCTGATGGCGTTCGCCGAAAAACACGGTATTGCCGTACCGACCACCCACGCAAAACCCTACAGCACCGACGGAAACCTGCTGCACATCAGCTACGAGGGCGGCGTTCTGGAAGATCCCTGGCAGTCGCCCCCGGAAGACATTTTCACCCTGACCGTCTCGCCAAAGGATGCCCCTGACGAGCCCGAAATTGTCGAGCTTCGATTTCGACAGGGAGACCCGGTGGCCATCGACGGCCGGGAGCTGTCTCCGGCAGACCTTCTGGGGGAGTTGAACCGTCTGGGGGGGAAACACGGGATCGGCAGGGTCGATCTGGTCGAAAACCGCTTTGTCGGGATGAAGTCAAGGGGGGTATACGAAACCCCCGGCGGAACGATACTGCGTAATGCACATATGGCTCTGGAATCGATTACCATGGATCGCGAAGTGATGCATCTGCGTGATTCGCTCATCCCGCAGTATGCGACGCTGATTTACAACGGGTTCTGGTTTTCACCGGAAATGGAAATGCTGCAGAAAATGATCGACACTTCCCAGCAGACGGTCTCCGGTGATGTGCGCATGGAACTCTACAAGGGCAACTGCACCGTTTTGGGCCGCAGGTCGGGCGAATCGATCTACAGTGAAGATTTTGCCACGTTTGAGGCCGATGAGGTTTACAGCCAGAGAGATGCGGAAGGATTTATTCGGCTCAACGCACTGCGCTTGCGCATCCGGCAAATGCGCCGCAACCAAAATCGATCATAAATCCCGGATTGAAAAATGTCAGAAAAAACCTGGAACGGAAGATTTGCACAAAAAACCGACCGCATGGTCGAGGCATTCACTGCGTCCATCGATTTCGACCGCCGCCTCTATCCGTACGATATCCAGGGCAGTATCGCCCACTGTCGCATGCTGGCCAGATGCGCCATTATTAGCGACGAAGAGGCAGCTGCGCTGATTGAGGGTCTTGGAAAAATCAAACAGGAGCTGGACCAAGGCCACTTCGTCTTCGACGAGGCGTTGGAAGACATCCACATGCACATCGAAACCCGCCTGGTGGAACAAGTCGGTAAAGTGGGACTGAAACTGCACACGGCGAGAAGTCGCAACGACCAGGTGGCGCTGGACATGCGCATGTTCCTGCGCGATGCAGTCGGGCAGGGCATCGACGGGCTGAAACAGCTCAGAACCGCGCTGGTTGAACTGGCCGAAAAGCACCTGGATGTGATCATGCCGGGTTACACGCATCTGCAGCGGGCACAACCGGTGCTGCTGGCCCATCACTTCATGGCCTACTTTGAAATGTTCACACGGGACGCGGAGCGCCTGACCGACAGCCTCAAACGGATCAACGTTATGCCCCTCGGAACCGCAGCGCTGGCCGGCACCACCTATCCCATCGATCGGTCTTATACGGCAGAGCTGCTCGATTTCCCAGCTGTGTCGCACAACAGCATGGATGCGGTATCCGACCGCGACTTCATTGTTGAGTATCTTGCCGCCGCGGCCCTTTGCATGGTTCACCTGAGCCGGCTGGCCGAGGAGCTCATCTTGTGGTCTACTGCCGAGTTTCGCTTTGTCGAATTGCCGGATGCCTTCGCTACCGGCAGCAGCATCATGCCGCAAAAGAAAAATCCGGACGTACCGGAGCTGGTGAGGGGCAAAACCGGCCGGGTGTTCGGCAATCTGATGGCAATGCTGTCGTTGCTCAAATCGCTGCCGCTGTCCTATAATCGCGATATGCAGGAGGACAAGGTCGTGCTGTTTGACACGGTCGACACGCTGCAGGCTTGCGTGGCAATATTCTCCCGGATGCTGCCGGAGGTGGTCATCAACCGGGATGTCATGGGCGATGCGGCCCAAACCGGATTTTTAAACGCTACCGACCTGGCAGATTACCTGGTGGCCGGCGGGATGCCGTTTCGCAGTGCTCATCACTGTGTGGGTCAGGCGGTCGCCTTTGCAATGAAAAACGGCAAAGAGCTGCACGAGCTTTCGCTGGAAGAACTGCAGTCGTTTTCCAAAGATATTCGAAAAGACGTGTTTGAAATCCTTGCGCCCAAAGCCATGGTGGAACGCAGAAAATCGGCCGGCGGCACGGCCACCGAAAATGTAATCGCTGAAATCGCCCAGGCGAAAAAAGAGCTGGGGGTGTAGCCCTGATGCCGCGACTGCCATCGATTCGGACAACCGGTCTGCCGGTTGTCCTGACCGTGTCGATCCTCTGCGGCTCGCTCGTCGGGGCATGCGGAATAAAGGGCCCGCCGGTTCCACCGCAACGATATCGGCCGGCTGCCGTTGCGGATCTTTCCTACGAGTTGACCAACGGCAGCGTAAAGCTTGGCTGGACAATTGTCCCGGAGGACGCCGAGCATCGGACCCGGACTGCCGGATGCAGCGTCTACCGGGCACAGATCGCACTGGAGGGCACCGATTGCATCGACTGTGATGCGTCTTTTAAAAAGGCAGCCGATGTCGCAGTGCCGGCGGATTCTGCGGACAAAGCCGGCCGGCAGCGGCTCGGTTTCGTTGACGTTCTCACACCGGGGTTCGAATACGCCTACCGGGTGATCTGCAGCACGGCAGCCGGGGTGTCCGGCAATGAATCGAATGTTGTAAGATTTCAATATCCTCAACCGTCCAACCAACAACCGTAAAGACAGAGCGCCATGCACCACTTTCACTACCGCGAAGACGAACTGTACTGTGAGGAAGTCCCCATCCGGAGAATCGCCGAGCAGGTGGGCACACCGTTTTACCTATACAGCCACGCGACGTTGAAGAGGCATTTTACCAAATTCGACGAGGCCTTCAACGGGGTCGACCGCCTGGTCTGTTTTTCCGCCAAGGCCAACGCCAGCCTTGCCATTCTGAAACTCCTTAACAGCCTCGGTGGCGGACTTGACATCGTATCCGGGGGCGAGCTTTACAGGGGGTTGAAAGCCGGCATACCGGCCGGGCGGATCGTTTACTCCGGCGTGGGAAAAAGGGTGGACGAGATCGACTACGCCCTGCAGGCCGACATTCTGATGTTCAACATCGAGTCGCTCGAGGAGCTGGAGGTGATCGAACAGCGCGCCGGAAAGCTGAAAAAGAAGGCCCGGATTGCCATCCGGGTGAATCCGGATGTGGACCCCAAAACCCACCCGTATATTTCAACCGGGCTGAAAAAGAACAAATTCGGCATCGACACCGCCACCGCCCTGGAAGGCTACCGGTTGGCCAGCCGTCTGGATCATGTGCAGATCGTCGGCATCGACTGCCACATCGGTTCCCAGATAACCGAGGTGCAGCCCTTCAAAGACGCGCTTGCCAGCCTGCTGTCTTTGACCCAAGAACTGAAAAATATCGGTATCGACATCCAGTATCTGGATATGGGCGGCGGCCTGGGGATACCGTATGGGAAGGAATCTCCGCCGAATCCGGACGAGTACGCCCGCGCCCTGGTCGACTCGCTCAAAGAAACGGCCATCAAGCTCATCCTGGAGCCGGGACGCGTCATCGTGGGCAATGCCGGGGTACTGGTCACCCGTGCACTTTATCGCAAATCCGGGAGCGTGAAAAACTTTATCATTGTGGACGCCGGCATGAACGATCTGCTGCGACCGACGCTCTACGGCGCTTACCATGCAATCCAGCCGGTGACACGCACCGAGCGGCAGATGCAAGTGGCCGACGTGGTGGGGCCGATATGTGAAACCGGTGATTTTCTGGCCCAGGACCGTGAATTGGCACCGGTTGACAGCGGTGAGTTGCTGGCGGTGATGAGTGCGGGTGCATACGCCTACACGATGGCCTCCAACTACTGCTCCCGTCTGAAAGTGGCCGAAGTGATGGTGAAAGACGATCAGGTTTATGTCATCCGGAAAAGACAAACCTATGAAGACCTGGTGGCGGGGGAGTCGACACCACCCTGGCTGTAGTCATGGAAAAACTATCCTTTTTCAAAATGAGCGGCAGTGGCAACGATTTTATCATCATTGACAACCGCGAAGCGATTGTCGATGAAAAGGCGCTCAAGCAGTTTATCGTCAGCGTCTGCCGCCGCAAAATGTCTGTCGGCGCGGACGGATTGATTCTGATTGAAAAGTCGGAGAAGGTCGATTTCAAGTGGCGGTTTTACAACTCCGACGGCAGTCGGGCGGAGATGTGCGGCAATGGTGCCCGATGCGCCGCCCGCTTCGCTTATGTAAACGGTATCGCCGGTGAGAACCTGTCGTTTGAGACCGACGCGGGAATCGTGTCGGCCGAGATCATCGCAGACCGGGCCAAGGTGAAGATGCCCGATCCAGGTGAAATGCAAACCGGTTTTCCGCTCGACCTGAAAGGCGGTCCCCTGACGGTCAGTCGCATCAACACCGGTGTGCCCCACGTGGTGATCGATGTGGACGCCCTGGAGCAGGTAGACGTGGTCCAGAAAGGCCGGGAGATCCGGTACCACGAGGCCTTTGCCCCGGCGGGCACGAACGTGAATTTTGTCACCCGTCTCGAGCCGGGCTTGCTTGCCATACGGACCTACGAACGCGGGGTTGAAGACGAGACCCTGGCATGCGGTACCGGTTCTATCGCGGCGGCGGTGGTAACGGCCGAGAAGACCGGTTGGACCTCGCCGGTTCGAGTGCAAACCCGCAGCGGTATCGAATTGAAAATATATTACAGCCGCCGGCCTGACGGATACAAGGACGTCTACCTGGAAGGCGATGCCCGGGTGGTGTACCGCGGCGACCTGTGGGAAGATGCATACCGGTAGGCTGCAGGTCACAGTTGAAACAGGTGCGGCAGCAGGTGCCGGCAACAGGGGTGCCATCATAGTGAATCCGCATACAGCGTTCATTTCCATCGGATCCAACATGGGCGATAAGATCGGCAACTGCCGATCCGCCATTGAATCGCTGTCCCGGCTCGAAGCAACCCGGCTGCTGGCAACATCGCCTTTCTACAAAACAGCGCCGGTCGATTACCTGGATCAGGACTGGTTCATCAACGCAGTCGCCAAACTGGGAACCGAACTCAGCCCCTTCCGACTGCTCGAACTGTTGCAGGAAATTCAGCGCAGGGCCGGCCGGGTGAAGGATCCGATTCCCTCAGGTCCGCGGATCATCGATCTGGACATCATATTTTACGACGATGCCGTAATCGAGACAACCGAGCTGGCAGTGCCGCACCCGCAGATGCACAAAAGGGCTTTTGTCTTGCAGCCGATATGTGATATAGACCCTCAACTTGTCCATCCGGCTATCCATCGCCGGATGCAGGATCTCCTCAGAGAACTGGATGACCCCTCACAGGGAATCGAGCGGATTCAATGATACGGCTGATCGTCATCTTCGCCCTCGGGTATATTCTTTACAGGGCCTTGAAGTCATGGATTTTGAAGGCCGCTCCACCCCTCGAGCAGGGGGATCGGCGAAAACCCGCCGGGCATATCGACGACGTCATGGTCAAGGATCCATACTGTGAGGTCTATTTCCCCAAGCGCAAGGGGATTCCTTTGAAAAAAGACGGTGAACTGTTGTTGTTCTGCAGTGAGCAGTGCCGGAACAAATTTCTGTCAACGCAAGATTCAGGCGATGGCTGAATCCCGCAGGCCTGCCGCTGCGTTGCCCGCCTTTCGGGCAACCCATAGGGACCAATGTGACAGAGACAGGGGGAGCAGATTATGAAATTTTTTATCGACACCGCGAATATCGAAGAGATCAAAGAAGCCAGCAGCATGGGGATGGTCGATGGGGTTACCACCAACCCCACCCTGGTGGCAAAAGAGGGGCTCGAGTTCGAACCGCTGATAAAAGAGATTTGCCGGATAGTAGACGGACCTGTGAATGCGGAAGTCATCAGCACCGATGCGGAGGGCATGCTGGCTGAGGCCCGCAAACTGGCCAAAATTGCCGACAACATCGTCGTTAAGATCCCGATGACCGTCGACGGGCTCAAGGCCGTCCGCAAGCTGGCTGGTGAGGGGATCAAGACCAACGTGACCCTGATTTTTTCGCCGCTGCAGGCGCTGATGGCGGCCAAGGCAGGGGCTGCATATGTCAGCCCATTTGTCGGCAGGCTCGACGATCTGTCCCAGGATGGACTGTTGCTGGCGGAGCAGATTGTCGAAATCTACAGCAACTATGCATTCGACACCGAAATCATCGTAGCCAGTGTCCGCAATCCACTGCACGTGCTGGAATCGGCGCTGATGGGAGCGGACATTGCGACGATTCCGTTCAAGGTTCTGGCCGGCCTGGCGGCACATCCGATGACCGACAAGGGGCTGAAGGCCTTTCTCGATGATTGGAACCGCGGTCGGAAGTAACCAACCGAAGGCAACCATGAACCCGCCCCGCAGCATGGCTGCAAGGGCGAACGACCATTTAGGAATTCATTGATGGCATCGAACGGCAAGTGGGCATATTTCATGAGCCACCCCAACAGCTTGACGCTGTTTCGTATCGCTGCCGTACCCATAGTCGTCATATTGATGCTATACCCGAATCGGCTGTTTAGCTTCCTATCGGCAATGTTTTTCAGCGCGGCGGCGATTACGGACTATCTGGACGGGTATCTGGCCAGAACGCGCGGTCTCGAATCGACGCTGGGAATGGTGATGGACCCGGTAGCCGACAAACTGCTGGTCTCGTCGGCTTTCATCATGCTGGCTTCACACAGGTGGATACCGGCCTGGATGGTTTGCGTCATCATCGGCAGGGAGCTGGCCGTGACCGGATTGCGTAACCTGATTGCCGGCCAAGGCGAGGACATCTCAGCTTCCTGGCTCGGAAAATACAAGACCGGTTTCCAGATCGCCGCCATTATTCCGCTGATGATTCATTATCCGACGTTCGGGATCAATATGCACGGCATCGGGTATTTTTTCCTGCTGGGCGCCCTGGTTTTCACCATCTGGTCCGGTGCGGATTATTTTTTCCGGTTTCGCAGACTGCTGGAGCTGTAAAACGGGCTTGGTAACCGACAAGAGCGGGGAGATTCTGATCCCGAAGCGGTGAACTTTCTGTTGACAAAGACAGGATAAACCGGTAAAAAAATTCTCTTACATTGAGCGGGAATAACTCAGTGGTAGAGTGCGATGAGCGGGAATAACTCAGTGGTAGAGTGCGACCTTGCCAAGGTCGAAGTCGCGGGTTCAAATCCCGTTTCCCGCTCCATTTTTTTGGGCGGCATAGCCAAGTGGTAAGGCAGAGGTCTGCAAAACCTCCATTCTCCGGTTCGAATCCGGATGCCGCCTCCAGAACCTGTAAAAAAGGGCAGCGTACGCTGCCCTTTTTTATTGTGCGCGGTGCAGGTTGCATCTGCCGGTCGGATACGACAGTTGATGGATTCAATGTTTGTGTCGGTGGTGAGGATCCGGCATATGGGGGTGGCGATGATACAGCCGCTGGTGGATGTGGCCGTGGCTGTGCTCAGCGTCGACCGGTTCGCCGGAGCTGTCGTGATGACGGTGGTGTCCGTCGTCATGTCGGTGCGGGTGCGCATGTCGCACGGGTAGGTGCTCGTGATAATGACGGTGTGTTTCGGTAAAGATCAGCGCAAACATGGCAGCCAGGATCAGGGTGCTGACCAGTTGGAATACATAAAACGATTCGCCGAGATAGATTTGGGAGACGACCACGCCGAAAAACGGTGCGGCGGAAAATGCCATTTGAGATCGAGCGGCGCCGAGCTTGCGGGCAGAAGAGATGTACAAAACGATGCTGATACCGTAAGAGAAAGCACCGATTGCAAGGGCGGTGAACACGATTTGCGGAGACGGCCACGACTTTACGATTGACGCGGCTATCAGCAGATTAATCGAGCCAAATATCAAACCCTTTAAAAAGGTCGTGCGCACGGCATCGATGCCGACAATCGACGCCGTGTAATTGTTGTCCAGGCCCCAGGCCACACACGCCAGTGCGATCAAACCACCGCCGATTCCTGGAACCATCGCCCCTTGAAAAGACAGGATCGCTCCGGCCAGCACGATTCCGGCATTTGCCACCGCAACCCTGCGGCTGATGTTTTCCCTGAACAACCAGCAAGCCAGGATGGCCGTTGCCGGTGTTTCCAGGTTCAACAGCAGTGACGCTGTGGTGGCAGCGGCATACTTGAGCCCGTACAGCAACAGGACCGGACCGACCATACCCCCGAAGAACAGGCTGCCGGCCAGATAAAGAAAATCCGAGCGGGTAGCTTGCCGCAGTGGCGATTTGACCTGGTAGTACACAGCCGTCGGCAGCAGGATCAGGGCCGCACCGAGATAAAAAAGCGATGCGAGCAAAAATGGATGGACTTGCTGCAGAAGCTGCTTGCTGAGCGGGGTGGCCGCACCGAACAATAATGCTGCCGCCAGTGCCTGGAGCCAACTCATTGTCTGTTTTCCCTTTTTGGGATGGCAGCGGTCTATGGTACCGATGCCGATCCGGTCGGCTGTGGCAAGGTATTGTATAGCCGGACATCAGCTTTGTGAAGAAAAATCCGAAATTCGGTTGACAAGAATCCGGTTGCATTTGTAAGATGCAAAAAATTCGCAGGGGCCGGCTATTCACCTCCTGCTCACCGCTGATGCTCGTACAGACCGGAATCTGGCCGCAATTGCTGACCTGCTCTCAAATCGCGATCCGGAATCCTGATCCGCAACCTTCTGCCGGCACCTGATCCCCTGCGATTGAATACAAAATACCAAGCGGTTGTCGTATATTTGCCTGGCTTGTCTGCAAGCTGAACGGGTTGCTCTTCGCACAGCTGTTCGCCGTACCGAAACCGGTATTTGCTTACCCGAGTTCAAGTCCTGTTGATGAGGAGAAGATATGCAGCCAAGGGACAGCGATATCGCCGCTCGCAACAATCCCGCCAATCCCGGTTCGAAACGGTTTGGATCCGCCTTTTTTCTCGCTTTCGGGGTTCTTTTCGCCTTGTGGGTGGTGTTCTCGGGCCGGTTCGATCTGTTCCACATCACCCTCGGCGTGATATCCTGCGGCATCGTGGCGCTGTTTTGCCGCGACTTTCTATTCACCACGGTCTCTCCCGGGGGCAGCATATTTTTTCTGTGGCTGCGGCTCGTCGGTTACATTCCCTGGTTGCTCTACCAGATATTCAAGGCAAATCTGCACGTTCTTTACCTGGTGTTGCACCCCCGGATGATGGATCTCATCGATCCTCACATTATCGAGTTCGACACCCGCCTCACAAGCGATTACGCCAGGACCACCTTTGCCAATTCGATTACACTGACCCCCGGCACCATCACCGTTGCGGTGACCGTGCTGGGCATCTTCAGCGTTCACTGCATCGATGTCGAGTCCGGCAAACCATTGCCGGGCGAGATGGAGGATAGAATCGCGAAGGTATTTCGTGAATGATGGACTCTCTTTTTCTGTATAGCGGTATCTACCTGGCGGCGCTGATGCTCGTCTCCCTGTACCGGGGGGTGTTCGGTCCCACCATCCTGGACCGGCTCATCGGCGTCAATGCCATCGGCAGTAAAACCACCGCTCTGCTGGTCCTGGTAGGGCTGATCTACGGGCGGGTGGAAATGTTCGTCGACATTGCCCTGGCCTATGCCTTGCTGAACTTTATAGCGGTGCTGGCTGCTTCACGGTATTTCCAGAAAAAGAAGGGCCTGTCGGACGAATCGTCCACCAGGTGAGCCTGCTGTCGGAAAGGATCTACCGATGCTCAACTATGTCGTGATTTTCCTGATTCTGGGGGGGTTGTTTTTTTTCACCGGCGGATCGGTCGGGATCATCCGGCTGCCCGATTTTTACTCCCGGTTGCATCCGGCCGGAAAACTCGACACCGCCGGCCAGCTGATGATCATGTCGGCACTGGCAATTTACGTTCTTCAGGATTTTTCCCTGCAGACGTTTTTAACCGCGACCAAAATTGTGTTGATCGTTGTTTTCGTTTACATCACCAGCCCGACGGCCACCCACGCCATCGTCGAGGCCGGTGTTCGGGCGGGTTTGAAACCATGGACAAAGGAGGAGCGGTCTTGATCTGGCAGATCGAACTGATCGTGTTGATAATCGTGGTGATTTGCGGGCTGGCCGCCATTTCGATCAAGGATCTGCTGGGAGCGGCCGTTCTATTTGGGGCCTACAGTTTCATGATGTGCCTTTTGTGGGCGATCATGGGAGCGGTCGATGTGGCTTTCACCGAAGCGACGGTGGGGGCCGGGGTCAGCACCGTTCTTTTCGTTGCAGCGGTTTTTCGAACCACCAGGAGGACGCGGGATTGAAGAAACTGGCCATCGTCATCGTTCTCATGTTTGGCGGATTGCTGTTTTACTCGGCACTCGAATTTCCTCCGTGGGGTGACCCGCAGGCGCCGGCCAGCACACACGTTTCTCCGCGTTACATCGAGCAGGCGGTATCGGAAACCTCCGTGCCGAACCTCGTAACCGCGGTTCTGGCCGATTATCGCGGCTATGACACCATGTTCGAAACCATCGTGATTTTTTCGGCCGGTGTCGCCTGCCTCTTGCTGCTTCGGGTCTACCGGCGGGAAGAAATCGAAACACGGCTGTACCGGCACCTACCCACCGGCATCACCTTGCGGGTCAAGGGCGAAAGGAAAATCCCCAAAGATTCGCAGGATTTCGAGCAGATCGACCTGACATGGGTTCCCTATGATCTGGCTGTAAAAACCACTTGTCGAATGATCGTACCGTTCAGCATGATTTTCGCCCTTTATGTCATCGCCCATGGTCACCACAGCCCGGGCGGCGGCTTCCAGGGCGGTGTTATACTGGGCGCTTCCGTCATCCTCTATGCCATATCCCACAACCTGCGCTTAAGCCTGCTGCGCATCAGCGAACGGCTGGCGGTGCTGCTCTGTGGCCTGGGGGTTTTTATTTACGCCGGTACCGGCTTGCTGTGCACCCTTTACGGTGCGAACTATCTCGACTATTCCGCATTGTCGCAACTGTTGGGTGTGGATCCGGTCACAGCTCGATCCCACGGAATTCTCATGGTGGAAATCGGGGTGGGTATTTCGGTAATGGCCGTTATGGTTCACCTTTACTACAACCTGGCTTCGGCCGGGCGGCACGATGAGGGGCTGTAAGCATGAGCGAACTGCTGCTGCTTATCATTTCCAAAATCAACTACTGGGTGTACATTCTGCTGATGATGATCGGCCTTTATGCCATCATATCGAAAAATAACCTGGTTAAAAAAATCATCGGCATGAACATCTTCCAAACCGCCGTTATACTGTTTTTCATATCCATTGGTGCCAAAAAAAATGCCACCATCCCGATTATTGAACACGGCCTTCATCCTGAAGGGCACGCTGTGCGCGCGGTGGATTACATCAACCCGCTGCCGCACGTGCTCATGCTCACGGCCATCGTTGTCGCCGTGGCAACCCTGGGGGTCGCGCTCGCGCTGGTGGTTAAGATTTATCAGCAATACGGCACGCTCGAAGAGAACGACCTTATCTCGATGCTGAAGGAATAGATGGGAGACGGGTATGGTAACAAAGGATGACCTGAAGCAGATTGTTATGCTCACATATCTCACCGAGCCGATGCAGGAGAAGCTGGCCGGTATCGTAGATTTGCTGAAATTCGACAAAGAAGAGGTCATTTTCAGAGAGAATGAGCCCGCAGAGCGCTTTTTCATGTTGCGGGCAGGCAGCATTCTCCTGGAACAGCCCATTACCGAGACCGCGACCGCTTGCGTCGGATCCATAAAACCGGGATATTCCTTCGGCTGGTCGGCCATGGTGGAAGAGAGCTTTTACACCAGCGATGCGGTCTGCGTCGAGCCCTCGGAAGTTTTTTCGTTCCGACGGGAAAAAATCAATCAACTTTTCGAGCTCGATCCCGAAATGGGGTTTCGATTCTACCAGCGCCTGCTGGTGATTATCAAGAAGCGGCTCGATTACCGCACGGAGCAGTTTCGCCGGGCGATCATGAACCATCCGGATATGCAGAGGTTGTTCAGCACGTAAAAAAATGGCGTTGAAATCGATTCTGGAACCGAAGAAATGATTCAACAACTGCCCGCCCTTATCGTCGTGTTGCCTCTCGTGGTTTCCTTCTTCGTGTTTTTCTCGGGGTGGTGGCTGAAACGGGCCGGATATATTCTGGTGGTTGCGGCCATGGTGGGCTGCTTTTTGATGTCCCTCGGTATCCTGAAGTCGGTGATCGTGACCGGTGTGATCCATTACCGTCTGGGTGGCTGGCCTCCGCCGTGGGGAATTGAATACGCTGTGGATCACCTCAATTCCTTTATGCTGGTTTTGGTGACGTTTCTGAGTATGCTCACCGCAGTGCATGCCCGCAGACCGGTTGAAGCCGAAATGCCCCAAAAGACGGCGCTCTTCTGGACGCTGTACCTGCTTCTGATCACCGGTCTTTTGGGCATAGTCATCACCGGCGATATGTTCAACCTCTTCGTTCTGCTGGAAGTGGCGTCTTTGTCAGGATACGCGCTTATCGCCATGGGCGAAAAAAAAGCCACTTTCGCCAGTTTTCGCTATGTCATCATCGGTACGATCGGCGCCAGTTTTTACCTTCTCGGTGTCGGTTATCTGTATATCAAGACCGGTTCGCTCAACATGGCCGACCTAACGCAACTGCTTCCCGAACTCTATCATTCCAAAGCGGTTTTAGCCGGGTTTATCTTCATCCTAATCGGCCTGAGCATAAAAATGGCGCTTTTCCCTTTGCACGGCTGGCTGCCCGATGCGTATACCTTCGCCCCTTCAGCCGTCAGCACCACCGTGGCGCCCCTGATGACCAAGGTAATGGCCTACGTGGTCATGCGGATGGTCTTCAGCGTTTTTCGATTGGAATTTCCCGTAACGGTCTTACAGGTCACCGATGTCATGGTGTGGCTCGGCACATTTGCCATCTTGTTCGGCGCCGTCATGGCTCTCTCCCAAAGCGACTATAAACGCATGCTGTCTTATGTGATTGTTGCCGAGATCGGTTACATCGTCGGGGGCATCGGCGTAGCGAATGTCACGGCCTTAAAGGGGGCTGTTTTTCACATTGCCAACGATGCCGTCATGATGGCGTGCCTGTTCATGGTGGCAGGTATGGTCTACCACAAGACCGCCGGGCACCGGATCGAGGATTTCAGGGGCCTGTTTAAAACCATGCCGGTTACCGCGTGCATCTTTACCGCAGGTGCCCTGGCGGTCATCGGCGTGCCGCCGACCTGTGGCTTTTTCAGCAAGTGGTATCTGCTTTTAGGAGGGTTGGAGGCACGCCAATGGGGTTTTGTTGCTGCCTTGCTTGTGAGCACCTTGATCAACGTTGCCCTGTTTTTCAGGATATTCGACAAGGGCCTGTATATCCATGCGCCGGGAAACCGTGAAGTCGAGGATGAGTTTTCGCATTCTTTGCAGACCGCTGAAGCCCCTGTCAGCATGTTGCTGCCGGCCTCGGTATTAGCCATCGCGATCGTGCTCATCGGAATTTTCAACCAGATCATCATCAATACCGTGATCCGCTTTGCCGTTCCAGGAGGAATCTGAAGCGGCTCCAGTCAATGCCGGAAAGTTGATGTAAATGTCGAATTTGTTTGATTTGGTGAACAGGCCTCTATGGGCGGTCCTCTGTCCTTTGCTGGTTTCCGTGCTGATTTTGCTTTCGGGAAAACGGCCGAACACCAGAGAAGCCTGGACGCTGCTCGGCTCTGTGCTGCTTTGTTCCATCGTCTTGTCGATGACCCCCTCGGTGCTGGCCAGCGGTCCGATTCACATCTCCTGGTTCAACCTGTTTCCCAACGTCGAATTTGCCCTTCGGGCAGACGCACTGGGCCTTATTTTCGCTACGACCTCCTCCTGCCTGTGGATATTGGTCTCCATCTATTCCATTGGCTACATGCGGTCGCTGAAAGAACACGCCCAGACACGCTATTACTTTTCATTTGCCCTGGCCCTTTTAGGCGCCATCGGAGTCGCGTTTGCCGCCAACCTGGTCACGATGTTCATCTTCTATGAAATCCTGACGATTTCGACCTATCCATTGGTGGCCCATGAAGAGTCACAGGAAGCCCTGTCGGCCGGCCACAAGTACCTGGCGTATTTGCTGACCGGTGGTGCTTTCTTTTTATTCGGCATACTGGCGGTCTATCACATGGTTGGAACCACTGATTTCAGCGCCCAGGGAGTGCTAAAACCGGCCCTGGGCTCGTTTTCGCGCTTCAGCCTGCAGGTGGTGTTTTTTTGCTTTCTACTCGGCTTCGCCAAAGCGGCCTGGATGCCGATACACGCCTGGCTTCCTTCGGCGATGGTTGCCCCCACGCCGGTCAGTGCACTGCTGCATGCCGTTGCGGTCGTAAAGGCAGGGGTTTTCGGTATCATCAGAATCGTATGTCACATATACGGCATCGACCTGATGCACGCTCTCGGCTTAGGACTGCTGCTTGCAGTAATTGCGGCCTTTACCATCGTTGTCGCCAATCTGTATGCCATCGGCCAGAATAATCTGAAAAGAATGCTGGCCTATTCCACCATCAATCAACTCTCCTTTATCCTTTTGGGAGTGGCGCTGCTGAGCCCCATGTCGGTCGCCGGTGCCATGCTCCACATTCCCTTCCACGGGTTCATGAAGATCACGCTCTTTCTGTGCGCCGGCGCCATAACCGCCATTGCCGGCAAAAAAGACATCAGCGAGTTGGCGGGAATCGGGCGTCAGATGCCCATAACGTTAGGGGCTTTTATAATCGGCGCTTTCGGAATGTGCGGAGCCCCTCCGCTGGCAGGATTTATCAGCAAGTGGCATGTGGCGATGGGTGCCGTCGAATCGGGAATGCTCTTCTTTTTGTTGATTATCTGTGTCGGTTCATTGCTGGATGTCGTCTATTTCTTTCCGGTAATCCGTACCGCCTTTTTCGCCCGGATTCCGGAGTCTGAGACCCTTTACGGTGATCAGGAAGAAAAAGTCGAGATCTACTCAGGAAAAATTCCGGTCGTCGAGGCCCGGCGCACGCTGTATCTGTTCATGGTCGTCCCACTGGCGATTACGGCCATCTTCTCGATCCTGCTTTGCATTTTTCCGAACCTTTTCGGAATCTACGATCTGGCCATGGCTGCCGTTAAACAAATATTTGGAGGTCCTTGACCATGAGCCCATTGCGGATTTATCCCAAAAAGCTGTTTTGGCGGTTATACTACCTTTTTCTCGTGATCAGTTTAATTTTGGATTTTTACTGGCTTTATGCGCATCTGTTTCACTACCATTTCTCGTTTCAATATCTTCCGCAATTTTTTGCGATTTTCGGGCTCTTCGGCTGTATGCTGCTCATCCTGATTGCAAAGGGAATGGGCATTTTCATTGTTGTTGACCAGGACTATTACCAGAAACTGTCGAGGTGATCGAATTGGCTGGTTGGCTGCACCCGGGATTGGTAATCGGCCTTGGCGGGCTGCTGATACCGTTTATCCCCTGGCAAAGAGTTAAGCAGGCATACTTTCTGCTGTTGCCGGTGGCAGGCCTGGCCATCCTGCTGTCCACTTCCATGGGGGTGTTCGGAACCATCCCGGCCTGGCCGGAAGCGCTTCACAAGTGGAACGTCGGGTTCCTGCAATTCACGCTCGACATCGGCCGGATTAACAAGCTGAGCATCCTGTTTGGTTATATCTATGTAATCGCCGCGTTTTGTATGAACATTTTTGCCCTGGGTGTCAAAAACGATTGGGAACATGTCGCTGCCATGATTTACGTAGGCAGCGCCCTGGGGGCCATATTTGCCGGTGATTTCTTCACCCTTTTCTTCTGCCTGGAGATCATGTCCTGGGCTCCGTTCTTTCTGCTTTTGTTTCGTGGGACAAAAAGATCAATGGGTGCTGCCTTCCGTTACATCCTGTGGCACCACGTCAGCGGGTTGTGCATACTGGCCGGCATTTTACTGCACTGGCATCAAAGCGGCTCCATCGAATTTACCCACATGCCCTGGGGCTGGGAAGGAAAATACCTGGGATCCAACCTGATGCTGCTCGGATTCGTCATCAATGCAGCCACGACGCCTTTTCACTCCTGGTTGTCGGACACCTATTCCGAAGCCAGTCCCAGCGGTTCGGTTTATATGACCGCGTTCACTACGAAGACGGCCATTTTCTGCCTGATCATCACCTTTTCAGGCGTACCGCTGCTGATGTGGATGGGAGCGATCCAGGCGGTCTTCGCTTTGTTTATGGCCGTGCTTGAAAATGATGGCCGAAGACTTTGCTCTTATCATATCATCTCGCAGATCGGATACATGGTAGCCGGTGTCGGGATGGGTACCGAAATGGGTTTAAACGGTGCTGCATCCCATGCGCTGTGTCACATCATTTACAATGCCCTGCTTTACATGGGCGCCGGCTGTGCGCTGGCGGTGGTCGGTACGGCCAAATTCGATCGACTGGGCGGCCTGTACAAGTACATGCCGATTTCCTTCTGGCTGTATATGGTCGGCGGATTTTCGATTTCCGGCTTTCCGCTGTTCAACGGTTTTATCAGCAAAGCCATGACCATCGAAGCAGCGGAGTTCATCCAAAGGCCGATCATATACCTGCTGCTGGAGGGAGCTACGGTGGGGACTTTCCTGCATACCGGCTTGAAGCTTCCCTGGAACATCTGGCTGCAGGGGCGGGATGAACCCCCCGACGACATCCGCGCAAAATTAAATGATTCGGCATTAAACACACCGGTGCACATGCTCGTCGGCATGGGGATCCTCGCTTTTCTTTGCATCCTCATGGGGGTCTACCCCAAAATACTCTACGACATGCTGCCCTATCCCGTGGAGTACGTTCCGTTCACCCTTACACGCGTTTTTTCCATAACGCAGATGTTCATCTTCACCTTTTTGGGATTTTGGCTTTTGCGAAAGCTGGTCAGGGGTTATCCGTCGTACGTTCTGGATACGGACTGGATCGCCAGGATCACCGGCATGCGGTTTGTTCAGGGCTGCATGGACTATCTTCCGGCTTTCGGCTCCTTTCTGGACAGACAGATCCTCAGGGCCACGAACACGGTTGTCGCCGGTATTCGCAATCCTGTGATAGAAATGAAGATCACCCCTGTGGCGATTGGCATAGGGGTGCTTTTGTCGTTGATCCTTTTTTCTCTGTATTTCGTGCTGAGAATTTAATTCGGCCTGATCCTTCTGAACTGACGGAAACGTATGAAAGCAAGAAACCTCACCGCCCTTTTAGCACTGCTGGTTATCCTCTTGCACGGTGCAGCGTTCGGGCTCCAGCCGGGAAGCCTGAGGTGGAAGTTTGCGACCGGAGGTCAAATCATCTCTTCGCCGGTTGTTACCCCTGAAGGAATCGTCCTGGTGGGCAGCCGAGATGGCTACCTGTATGCCATCGGGCAGGACGGGGAGCTTCGGTGGAAATATAAAACCGATTTTTGGCTGCAGTCCTCCCCGTCAGTCGGTCCCGACGGGACGGTTTATGTTGCCAGCTGGGACCATCATTTGTATGCAATTCGCCCCGAAGCAGATCTAAAGTGGAGATTCAGGGCCTTGGGCAAACAACCCATTGCATCGTCACCGGCAATCGGGACGGATGGAACCGTCTACGTCGGGTGCTATGACAATTATCTCTATGCAGTCGGAGCGGACGGGAACCTGCAGTGGAGGTTTAAAACCGAATATAAAATATCCTCGTCACCGGCGATCGGATTGCAAAACACGGTTTTTTTCGGCAGCTGGGACGGTTATCTATACGCTCTGGATCGAAACGGCCGGCTGCGCTGGTCCGTAAAGACCGGATACTGGATACAATCTTCGCCTGCCATCGGCAAAAAGGGAGAGCTGTTTGTGGGCAGCTGGGACCACCATCTGTATGCCGTCAACAACGATGGCTCTCTGCACTGGCGTTACAAAACCGATGATGTCATTACTTCTTCTCCCGCAATTGACCAGGACGGAACGATCTACATCGGTAGCTGGGATCACCACCTGCACGCCGTTGCCGGCACCGGTGAACGAAAATGGCGTTTTCAAACCGGGGGGAAAATATCTTCCTCTCCCGCAATAGGTGCCGCCGGCACGATATACTTCGGCAGTGACGATCACCATGTTTATGCGGTCGATCGGAACGGCGCGCTGAAATGGCGGTTCAAAACAGAAGGTGAAATCAGCTCTTCACCGGCCATCGCCGCCGATGGCACGATTTATGTCGGCAGCAACGACCACCACCTGTATGCCATTTCCGCCGACACCCCCGAATATCAGCGCCAGAGCCCATGGCCCGCTTTTCATTTCAATGGTGGGAAAGGAAATCGATAGACCGTGCCGGAGATATTCCCCAGCCGCCTAAAATGAAGGTTGATCGAGCAGGGCCGGTCTAACATTTTGCTTGACCTATGTAGGCAGAATCCATACAATCGGCCAGAAAACAGGGCATCCAACGCAGGAGGTTTCACCATGCCAGTCAAATTCAACCAGTATTGGACGGTCGATCCCGAAAAAGTAAAAGAATACGAGAAGTTTATCATCTCCAAATTCATACCGGGGATCAACCGGTTGGGCATCCACACGGTTGCCGGATGGACGGTTTTGATCGGCGCTTACAGTGAAATCATCTTCGAAGGAGTCAGCAACGACCTGGAGCTTTTAGAAAAAGCCCTGCGCAACAAGAAATACCAGCAATTAAGCGTGGGAATGCAGAAATACATCAAACAGTACAAAACCAAAGTGCTCGTCAGCACCGGGAAAAAAGAAGCGTATTCGACCGATATCAAGGAAGACACGGTCAAGTTCAACCAGATGTGGGACGTTGTCAGCAGCAAGAAAGAAGATTATGAAGCCTATGTGACCGAACAGTTTTATCCGAAGCTCGAAGAGCTGGGCATTCAGGTGGCCGGGGAATGGGAGGTTCTGATCGGTGACGGTCCCAGGATTATCTGCGAGGGAAGGGCGAACCAAGTTCAAACGCTGATCAGCAATCTGCAGAGCAAGGCCTTCAGAAAAATGCGGCAGGAGCTGAAGCAGTATGTCGAAAACTACCAAAGTCGCGTTTTGACCTTTCACATCCAGAAGGTCCTCGGCTACAAGTCGGCCAGCTACAATCTGATCACTGCATAGTCGATCGTCGATGTCCCACCGGTGTCAAAGATCACGGCCTGCAATACCACCTGCCGTTGTTTGCAGCTCCCTTTTTTGGCGATGGCCGCAGCGGTGAGCTTTCCGCCGATAATTGACCTCGCCGAACCACTATCCCGACCGCATTGACTCTCTTTCCTGCCGGTAGTGTGGAATTCACCTGTAGAGGGTTACAGCTGACCATCCGGCTGTGGATCAGCCCGCTGCCATGATTTGCGCGGGCATCCTTACAACCCGGGTGCTTGTTTTTTCGATGAGGCAGCTTATATTGGAGGAAAAAGTTTTCAGGAGGGGTACGGGGTAATGGAAAAACATCACAAGTTTTCGATCTGGTACATCCTGTTGGGGATCTGGGGCATCCTGATTCTTCACAACCTCATTTTTTCCGCTTTCACCACACGGGTGATTCCGTACAGCAAGTTCCTCGATTACGTCAAGGAGGGCAAGGTGGCCGAAGTGGCCATCACCTCCAACCAGATCCAGGGCAAGCTGAAGGGCGAAACCGACGGGATGGCGGAAGGCACTGTTTTCCGAACCGTTCGGGTCGATCCGGAGATATCCGAGCTGCTGGCCCAACGCGACATCACCTTCAAGGGGGAAATCGAGTCGACTTTTTTTCGGGACATCATGTCCTGGGTCGTTCCGATTTTTATCTTCGTGGGCATCTGGTACTTCTTCATGCGCCGCATGACCGGCCAGCAGCAGGGTTTCATGACCTTGGGCAAGAACAAGGCCAAAATTTACAGCGATGAGGACATCGATGTGCGGTTCGATGACGTGGCCGGGGCCGATGAATCGAAGCAGGAACTGGTGGAAGTCATCGAGTTTCTGAAACAGCCGGAGCGATTCACCCGTCTGGGAGGAAAAATGCCGCGCGGGATTCTGCTGGTGGGCCCTCCCGGAACCGGCAAGACCATGCTGGCCAAGGCGGTGGCCGGTGAAAGCGGGGTGCCGTTTTTCAGCCTGAGCGGATCGGA